>Ga0255763_1000005_pt1 | contig 232571 bp, 273 predicted proteins | sample 041ome_2_FD_179963 | JGI IMG/M metagenome (GOLD analysis project Ga0255763, IMG submission 179963) | Coastal salt marsh microbial communities from the Groves Creek Marsh, Skidaway Island, Georgia - 041406US metaG (version 2) | ecosystem: Environmental > Aquatic > Marine > Intertidal zone >...
ACACATTTGGTTCGGCGTCTAATATTCCAATTGCTGCTGGCGATGTTGATGGCTATGCTCATATCAACAAGTTCGCTCATACAGGTGACGATATTAATGGTACGACTACTATTTGGGATGGTTCAAATGGTGTATATACTTGGCCAACCGCAGCAGGTGTAGTAACAGTTGCTTCTTCGTCTCAAGCTGGTGAAACAGTTGTGGTTGAAGGTCTTGATGCTAATTATAATATCGTATCAGAAGAAACAACAATTGGTGGAACAACTACCGCAGAATTTTATCGTATCTACCGTGCTTATATGACAGGCGATCAAAATGAGAATGATGTTACCTTCTCAATTGGTGGAACTACATACGCTATTATATTAGCAGACAACGGTCAAACTTTGATGAGTACCTATACAGTTCCTGCCGGTAAGACGGCGTATTTGATGCAATTGACTTGTACAATGGATAAAACAAATGCTCCAACATACTTTAGATTAATGTCACGTCCAGTAGATAATGGAACTGCATTTAATATTAAATCACAGCTTGGATCACAAGGTGGTAATCCAGTAAACTTTGAATATGCTGTACCTCTTAGGTTTCCAGAAAAAACTGACATTAAAGTTGATGTTATCACTGTCGGTTCAGTAGGTTGTGGTGCAACTTACGATTTAATATTAGTAGACAATCCTATTCCATAAGACAATTTGTCACTGTTGTCTAAACCGAATAACGGCTATTCCAAATTGGTAACCCTTATTTACCTATTTTCCTAATAAATATATTTGTAAAAAGGATTAAACCTAGGCATACGGTCTAGGATCGGATCATACAACATACACATATATTAGAGGAAACGGAAATGACACAAGCAATCCTTATGGCCCACAGCTACTCAACGAGGGCAATTGAAACTATCATTGAAGCATACAGAACTTTCAAACAAGAGAGAGCTGCAAAGAAAATAGCTAAACAAACCATCAAAGAATTATCTAAATTAACTGATAAAGAGTTAAACGATATTGGTCTCAGTAGAGGTGATATTTGGTACATTGCTCATAATCAAAACGATAATTTGAGAGGGTGGGTTTAATGACAACTTTAGTAGCAAACTATGTCTTTTCGCCCTTGTCGGGTTTGTGGTCTTCACTAGATCGTTATTCGCAAATGATTGGCTACAGCCGAGCGGCAGCGGAGCTCGCAAGAATGGGTATGATAGAGGAATCGAAACGTTGTATGATGGAAATCGGGAGATTGCAAAATGACCGGTGATATCGCAACAATGGGTGCCTTAATTGGCGCAGGGCTAGCAACATTCGGAATGGGTGGCGCTGCCATCGGAGTAGGAATGATTGTTGGTAGTGTACTAAAAGTAATGCCTAAGAAACCAGATACAGGTACAATGTTTGTTGGTATTGCGTTTGCTGAAGCATTAGGAATCTTCGCATTTCTCGTAGCGCTTTTGCTAATGTTTGCCGTTGTCTAAATGGGGCCAACAACACCTTCGGCTGAGATAGTCGATAAGGTTGGTTTTTACGCTTTCTTTGTAATGACACTTTTAACTGTAGTGTGTATTGCATTTGGATTTTTTGCGGTAATTCAAAAGTTTAAACAACCTAATTGGTCCGAAGCTTGCATTGAGGCAGGCGGAGTTCCAGTCAAATTAGCTAAGTCAACATTCGACTGTAAAGTAATATAAATAAAAAGGTGTTCATTAGTTGGGCACCTTTCATCATTTTAAAGGTTATATTATGCCAGTCTTTACAGTTGAAATCAACAATAAAGTAGTTGAGTTTACGCATATACCAAAATGCGGCGGTACATCCGCAAAATGTATGATGCTTGAAGCATCAGGATTTGATTGGAGAAACTCCCCGGCAAATGATTGGGGATTGCCAATAAGCCAAAGAAAACATCAAAAACAAAATAACAAATTCATGGATCGGCATGGAAAAGGTAAATTTGGTAACGTAGATTATCGGTTTACTATTATCCGTGATCCTATTAAAAGACTTGTGTCTTGTTATACAAACCGAGTGTTATTTTATAATAAGATGAGAAATCGTGGGTGGGATAATTTTGTTGATAACTTAGGTAACTATGCAGCAGGTGATATTTCTCACCATTCTTTTCCAATGACGTATTGGCTAGGTAACGATCCTAACCGATATGATAAGATCTTTACAGTATCACAGGTTAGCACAGATATGCGTGAATGGTTATCAGAAATTGCAAACACTGATGTACCTGCGCTGCAGCGACAAGATGGTGGTAGAGAAAAACAAAGTAAAATTGTTATTACTAAAGATCAGATAACAAGAATTAAAAAATACTATAAAAATGATTATGAGAATTGGTGGAATGATAAGGTTGTTCCACAGGAGTTTGTATAATGTATATCCCAGAAATCAATACTTATTTTGTCCATGTTCCTAAAGCAGGTGGAACAAGTGTTGAATTATTCTTTCTTCGTAATGTATGTGGTTATCCTGACTTTCAAGAAAGAAATATGTTTCGGCAATTTATAACAAAATACGGTGGGCGAATAAATGCCTCACGGTATCATTTTGGACAACCAACACCTGAAATATTACCTACTGGTGAAACACAGCATTTATCAGCATGGCAATTGAAAGCTTGGAATGATAAAGCCTTCACAGGATCTAAATATACATTTGCATTTGTCCGAAATCCTTTTCATAAATTTGTATCTGAGGTTATTTGGAAGCGTGAAAGGCTACCTGGTAAAGTAAATATGACATTTGAACAGCAGATTAGAGCTATGGAAATGGAATATCAGCGGAATAATATGAAAATACGTACTCCGCATAATGCACCGCAATGGAAGTTTGTATATGATGAAAAAGATAATCTTATTGTTGATGATGTATTTAGACTCGAGGAAATGGATAAAGCACAAAAGGTTATATCGGAAAAACTCGGCATACCTATAAACTTTGGGCATGAAAATAGAACAGCACGAAAAGATTATAAAGAATATTTGAATGCCAATTTAGTAAAACAACTTAAACCGTTAATTCAAAAAGATATGGAAGTATTCGGTTATGATTAAAACATTATGGATATATTGGAATACAGGAATTAAAGCAGCACCTCCAATTGTTCATAAATGCGTTGACAGTTGGAAACACCATAATCCTACATGGAAAATAGTATTACTTGATAATACAAATCTTAGGGATTATTACAAAGGCACGCAAAATGGGCGTAGCATTCAGGCATGGTCTGATGTTGTTCGCATTAACTTACTTAAAGAATACGGCGGAGTATGGGTAGATGCAACCGTTGCTTGTAATAAACCACTTGATAGTTGGTTACCTGCTCATGCTAAAACCGGTTTCTTTGCGTTCCGAAAACCAAAACCTGATACCGAAGTTGCAAGTTGGTTTCTATATGCTGATAAAGATAATTGCATTGTGGATCGGTGGAAATTATTGGTTGATGAATATTGGAAGAACCGCCCAAATATGGATTATCTGTGGTTTCATGGTTTATTTAATAATGTATTAGAAGACCCTGCTTGTCAGACAATGTGGAACAAAACTAAACCATGGCTGGCTAATCATAAACCGCTTCCTGAAACACCTGACAACCCACATTGGTTTACACCATATAATGCCAGCCGATGGACAAAAATAAGAAAACAAGGATTGCCATTAACAGGACCTTGTTATAAATTAGCACATGGAACATCTAGGAGAATGATCCAAGAACCTACTATTATGAGGATATTTAATTATGAAAGTAAATAAGTATTATATAATTTATACTAATGATAACCTATCAAAACAATACGCAAATGATGCTGCCGAGCAATGTAAAAAGCTTGGAGTAAATTATGAGTTATACGAAGGATGGAAACCACAAGGTGGTCCTGGTCAAATGTGGAGAAAGTTTACCGCTGAAACAGGAATTCCAATCAAATCATTTAAAAGAATGATGGTTGGTGCTCATGGTTGTATGGCTTCTCATTTACAATTATGGCAAAGGATTGTTCAGAATAAAGAATGTGCTGTTATATTAGAACACGATGGGATGATGCTTCATAAAGTAAAGTTGGATATTCCTGATAACAAAATCGTTGCGTTAGGATACAAATATAGAGAATGGGAAAACTATGACTATAAAACCGCAGGTCAACCCGAAAGAATTAAAGATGTGAAATTTCATCCAGGTTCTCATGCGTATGCTATTACACACATTACCGCGCAGAAAATGATTGATGAAGTAACAAAGGTAGGTGTTACCGAGGCAATTGATAATCGTTGGTTTATGAGCAGTCGGAAAAATTTTACTAAAATACCAATGGCTATTTGTGATCCTATAGCAGCAATTGGGTGGTTAAGATTATCAACTATTCAGAAATATAGTGCCACTCATAATAATCATGCCGAAATGTTAGAATCTTTTAAGAACAACTTTAAAGGTCAGCTAAAGGAATCAATCGTTATACCCAAAGGGTCTGTAAATATTATAAATAGAAACAAAATCAGAGAATAGAGGTATCTTATGGCAGACGAAAGCAATAAGGACAAAAAGAAAAAGGTTAAGGGATTTAAAGAATTTGATCCTGGAAACTATATTGATATTGAACCTACTATCAATGAAGCAAAAGTAGGCGAGGTTGTTATTTCTTGGGGACGTATGAACCCTATTACAACTGGGCACGAAAAACTTATCAATAGAGTTTTAAATGTAGCAAAATCAAAGAATGCTATTCCTGCTGTATTTTTAACACATTCTCAAGATAAAACAAAAAATCCATTGTCATATAATGATAAGATCAAATATGCCGAGGTAGCATTTGGTAAAATCATTAAAAGATCAACTGCCAAGACAATCATTCAATTAATGCAGCAGTTACAAAAGAAATTTAAAAAGGTAACTCTCGTTGTTGGTTCTGACCGATATAAAGAGATGGATACATTGCTTAACAAATACAATGGTAAAGAATATAAATTTGATGAAATAGAAGTTGTATCCGCAGGTGCTAGAGATCCTGACGCTGAAGGTGTTAAAGGAATGTCAGCATCAAAAATGCGTGAGTATGCTGTTTCAGATAATATCAAAAAGTTTACTACAGGATTACCTAGTAAGCTAAAAACAAGCGCGGCCGACATTATGGCCAGCATTAAAAAGGGAATGGGAATGTCGGAAGAATATAACGAAGATAACTTTATCGAAGAAGATGAATTAGACGAAGCTTTGACTCGACAGCAGCGTATTAAACGCGGCCGTCAAATGCGAAGAATGCGTGTTAAAATGAAACGAGGTCGGGAAAAGGCAAAGCGGCGCCGTGCCAATATTGATGTTTTGAAAAGAAGATCAAGAAAAGCAGCACGTAATATAATTAAAAAGCGTCTTGCTGGTAATAAACGATATGCTGATATGGAGCCTGCGGAAAAGGAACGTATTGATAAACGCATTGAAAAGATTTCAAAACAACGTATTGATAACCTGGCAATTAAATTGTTACCTTCTGTTAAAAAGAAAGAACGTGAGAGATTACAAGCACGTCATAATAAGAATGAGTCTGTTGATCTGAATGAGATGTGGGGTGCATATGTAACTAAGCGACCACATATGCTTATGGATAAAAACAACAAACCAAAGTTTGATAAACGGTTTAAGATGTTTAAACCTAAACAAGTTACAGAGATGAATGAGTTTGATATTGAAGATATCGTTGAACTTATGGAATCAGTTGAAAAATTTACCGAAACAACAGGTAAATATTACACAGGTGTTGCTAAAAATAAGAAAGATGACCGTGAAGATCATTTTGAACGTAATGCTAAAAAGGCTGATGATGATCCTTCAGCATATAGGCCAGCACCAGGTGATAAAGAAGCAAAGACAAAAGAATCAAAGCATACAAAAAAAGCACGAGCGATGGGTTACACTGAAGAATTTGATTTCTTAGGTGAAGATGCCGCAGGTAAATCATTAGCTGATAAAGCAAAGAAATCTGACATGCCTGCAGGGATTTTACGTAAAGTATATAACCGTGGTGTTGCCGCATGGAAAACAGGTCACCGCCCAGGAACAACACCTGAACAATGGGGACATGCTCGAGTAAATTCATTTATTACTAAATCCTCTGGTACATGGGGTAAGGCTGATAAAGACCTTGCTGCAAAGGTTAATGAATCAGTAGAAACAGTTAATGAAGTTAGGAGAAACGCTATGGCTGCCAAGCCTAAGAACACTAAAGCAGAACGTGAGAGTAGACTAGCACAGAATATGAAAAAATTAAAGGATATGCGTAAATCTGATAAGTCTTGGGGTAAATCAAGCGCATTTGATTATCACGAGGAAGTAGAACTTGACGAATTAACAGCAGCTGAGAAAAAGCTAGTAAATCAAATGTATGATAAAAAAGGCAACCTCACACCACATGGTAAAAAAGTAATGAACCACGGTAAGAAAAAAGGTGATAAAGGTTTTGTTGAATCGTTAGATGATAAGTTTGAAGCATTCATCTCACTTAATGAAGCCGCAACGCCTCAAATGAAAAAGGCAGCTGCAAGTATCGAAGCATATGCAAAGAAAAGCGGTGGCATTGATAAAGCAGACTTTATGAAAGCAGCAAAGATGCTATCATCTGGTAATGCTGGTATAAAATTCGTTAAATTTGTAGATGATCTTGATACAGAACCACGCGAATGGTTAATCACTAATCTTGCTAAGACTATGGGTAAACAAACAGTTGAAAAAATGTTTAAAGTTAAAATCCGTGAAGAAGTAGAACTAGATGAAGCCGAAATGAGCCTATATGATAAAATAAAGGCAGCAAGAGCAAACCCATCACCAGACAAGCCTGCAAGAGGTCGTGGATCAAAAAATCGTAATCCAAAAACTTATGACCCACGCAAAGCACTAGACAAAGAAGATGATCGTCTTCAAGGTATGGTAAAGAAAAAATTGAAAAAAGAAGAGTTTGAACTTGATGAAGATCTTACACACCAGACAGTAAAGCCACCGAATCATACTAAAAAGTTTTCTGGGAAAGATTCTCGTGACACACAAGACACATCGGCGAATGAGTGGGATGCGCCAGGTAATAAGCGTCATACTGTAACGAGTAGTCAAGCAGATGCTCATGATAAAACTGCTGCACATCACAATGAGGTTGCGGATGCTCATACAAAGGCAGGCGAAAAATCTTCTAGTCCAACTTTACAAAGATTGCATCACCAAGCCTCAGTCCATCATAAGAAGGCAGCAGAAGCACACTTTAATGCTTCTCATTCTAGTTCAGGTGCAGATAAAGATGGTTCTATTCAAAAAAAGGCAAAGGATCTGCATATGGCATACCATCTAACTATGCATGCTAACAAGATGTCTCAAGAAGTAAGAAATAAGGGTTCTAAAGCAAAGCGTATCCTTGAAGAAGTAGAAGAGCTTGATGAAGATGCTAAAATGAAAAAGCAATCTGATGATAACCTAAAAAGTTTACATAAGCAATTCAAAGGTCAAGATCAAAAAATGCCATCAACTCAGCATATGATGAAGCGTATCACTAAAGAAATGAAACGCCGTAATATGGGTGAGTCTGAAGAAGCAGCAAAGTTAGCATCTGTTGCTAACGGTGGTGTTCAGGATAAAGAAGATAAATTTAGAAATGCATTAAACCGTGTTCGTAATAAAAAATCAATGAAAGATGAAAGCTCTTGTGGATCATCAAAGAAAAGAAATGAAGAAGCTGGCGCAGGCGAAGAAGGTACAGCTAAATTAGTTAAAAGACTAAAGAAGGATACACCTAATGCATAGCTTCAAGCAACATTTGGAAGCATGCTGGTCTGATTACAAACAGGTTGGCATGAAGAAAAAAGGTGACAAGATGGTACCTAATTGTGTACCAAAGAATGAAAGTATTCCACCTGAAGTTGTGGGTGCGGCAATTGCTGCTCCTATGGTTGCACAAGGTATTAAGCATACCGCAAAAGGTGTTGCCAAAGCAGTTAAAGGTGCTATTAAGGCACGTAGAGCTATTAAGAATGCAGGTCAACGAATTGCTGATAAGGTAGTAAAATGAAAACATTTAAACAATATATCTTTGCTGAGCATACACAATGTGGAACACCTGATTGTTGTGGTGAATGTGATACCGCCGTTACCGAAGGCTCAGAAACCTGGGAAGCTGGATATAAGCGCCGTGTTGTAAAAACAACTGATCCTGACCATAAAGAGGCAGGACATAATTGGCGTATTAAAGGTAAAGATAAATCTCATCTTACTATTAAATTATATAAAGAAAAGCCTTCACAACAAGAATTCAATAAACAAATGAAAAGAGTTGCAGGACACGAGTTCGGATGAAAAGCTTTAAGCAATATATTTCTGAAGGTATCATGGTTAAACTGATTCGTGGTAAAGGCCAGGATACTTTAAAAATGAAAGACACTAAAGAAAAGAGTTGGGTTGAATTACGCGGCAAACCTAATTTTGAAACTAAATATGATAAAAGGGATCCGTTACATAAAGCAATTACGGCGCTAGGTAAATCGGCAAGCATATCTGATTTTATGAATGGTGATGAAGTAAGTATAAATCCAAACCATCCTGACGGTAAGAAAGCGTTGGCAACTATAAAGAAGTTAATGAAATGAAAACATTTAAACAACATATGGAAGCAACATACCAAGGTAAAGAGGTTAAGTTAAACAAACCTATGGCGGGTGATGTTGCTAAATCAAAAGTATTCGTTGATCCTGATGGCGACGGTGTTGCTAAAAAAGTTAATTTTGGTGACAAGAATATGACAATTAAAAAGCATATTCCAGGTCGACGTAAATCTTTTAGAGCAAGACATAATTGCGATAATCCTGGGCCAAAAGATAAGGCACGATATTGGTCTTGTAAAGCCTGGTAAATATTATAAATAAAACAAACAGCAAATAGAGAAGTAATATGTATAGTTTTTCAGAACATAGTCTTATTGAACACGTTGAGGCACATCTCATTGAGAATGATCTTGTACTTGATAATATAGATGACGAACAACTTGACGAAATCATCGGTATGGCCGCAAAGGCTGTAGGGGCAGTTGCTAAGGTAGGTGCAAAAGGTGTTCGACGAGCATTAACAAATAAACAAGGTCAATTCCGTTTATCAACTGCTGGGCGTAATACGGCACGTGCTAATAAAGCAAAACGTATTAATGATAGAGCAAATGCTATCCGTGATAGAAAAACCACAAAGGCGAATATTGACAAGGCCAGAGAAAACTTACGCAAAGCAAGAGAGGGAAAATAAAATGGACACGAATACAGTTAGAGAAGCAATTATTGATGCCCTCGGTCGAGTAGGTGAACTCGACGAAAAGAAAATGGATCCAGTGGGGCAGGCTGACGCAGATATTGATAACGATGGAGACGTTGATAATTCAGATGAATATCTTCACAAACGTCGCAAAGCTATCAAAAAGGCTATGAAAGAAGAGCAAGAAGCTCGCTTAAATGAAGCAACAGCTATGACTGCTGGGCCAAAAGGTAGCTTAGGCGGAATTGGTAAAAAACCATCTATGCCTGCTCCTGGAGATAGTAAAAGAACTATTAATGCTCCAAAAGGAACCGCACGTCATCATGCCGATATGGCAGCAAAACATCAGCAGTCAGCTGAGCATCACGGAAGAAGAGCATCTGAACATGAGGATGAAGGAAATGATGATAAAGCAGATCATCATTATGATAAAATGCAACATCACGATAATGCGGCTGATGCGCATCAGCATGCACAAGATATGATTAAGAAACACGGTTCCGATCATCCTGAAGCTCAAAAAGCATCTAAAGAAGCTAATAAGCATAAATTATCATAAGAATAAATAAGAAACCCAAATAAGGAGATAAAAACAAATGGCACTTTGGGGAAAAACCGACACATTAGCAGATGTTCCAAAATGGTTGGAAGACGACGCTAATAATACAAACAAATCAAATGATCGCGACAACGCGGTGTTTGTTGACCTTACAGAAGCTGGAGTTGCAGCTAACAGAGCAAAAGGTTTGACAGGTCCGGGCTGGTGGTTGTACCACACATCAAATGGCCGTCATTATGCAGAATGCTTGGTACCAATGAAAGTATCCGCGGGAGATGCAGGTGACCTTGGTGTAACAGGTGATACTGCTGTTGAAGACTTAATCGTAGCTGATACTTAAGTAAAGAAAATATAATATGAAATTAACAGAATCAACCTTTCTGTTATTTGCCGCAAAACATTATGATAATCCACAATGCTCCGACGTATCAGAGTTTGAAGAGGATTTAAAACGTTTTCATTATTTACGAAAACTATTTGGCAGATATAGGCAAGATAAAGATTTAAAAGAAAGGTTGATTCTGAATCACCTGATAATCATATATAACGTATTCGGTGAACAAGCAACGAGTATTTTGTTTATGAGACTTTATGAATACCATGATTATTTAAAACCGTTTGTTGAATACTTAAACTTCATGCCTACGGTTATTGAATATGATGGGATTATTATACACAAGGATAGTATTGTGTCTGATAAGTGTATTAAAGAAAAACTCGAAGGAATTTGACCCATGGTCGTTGATCTATTTTTAGTTTACCAATTCATCCGCCGTTTGGCTACACCATTTAATAAGTGGGAAGCATATAAGCAAGGTATTATTGATAAAGATGGTAAAGTATTAATCAAATCAAAAGATTTTACAAAAGGTTCTCAACGTAAAGCGTGGGGAATTTTTGATAGAATGATTGCTAACCTTAAAAAGTTGTTGGCAAAGGTACCTGGCGGTAGTTCTCAGTTTGCATCATATGCTGCCGCATTGTTTCTAATTAAAGAATACAAACATTTTACCGATGAATCATTACTAAATGAAGAATGGACTGATGAACAATTAGATGAATCAATGCATTTATTTCATATTAGATATAATCATTATACCATACTCTCCGAAAATGTCAATGGTTATTTTGATGAACTTGATGAAAAACTTAAAGCATCAGATGATATGGGTGTGTGGGTAAAAGATTTTCAGAAATCAGATGCACCACAATTCAAAGGCAAATCTCAAAAGAAAAGACAACAAATGGCCGTTGCTGCAAAGCTTGACGCAATGGATGAAGAATTACAAGAAGGCGCATTTAAAAGAATAGCACAAGTGCAATCAAATAAAGCAGATCGTATGGCTTCAAACGACAAAAAAGGTTTGGATACGTATAAGAAAAAACCAAAAACTGAAATTAAAGAAGCTGCTTCTCCACGTTGGAAAAAAGCTGGACCAAACGGCGAAATACAAGCCACTATTGGTGGAAAGAAATATCAAATAGAAAAATCCTTAGATCACAATGAACGCCATAAAGGTGAGTGGAAAGTTATGGTTTGGGATAAGCGTAGAAACAGCTGGGAGTGGGAAACCACTGAGTACGGTAAAGCCAACGCTAAAGATTGGATTATGGATAGACTAAAAGAATCAGCTACTAATATGCGTAATATAAAACTTGTTAATAAAATCAAGAAGTCTGGTGTTGTAAAATCTGGTTCTATGTCACAGAATGATCCCAAAAAATCTGTTGATACAAAACCTGAAATTACAGAAGAAATGCCAGCCAATGCAGTAAGTACCGGTGCAATTGCTAATATGGATGCGTCGGGAATTGATAACAAAAAGAAAAAGAAAAAGATTAAGGATATGATGAGGAGAACCCTACAATGATTACTATAGAGCAATTTAGCGCTATGATCCCAACTAACAAAGATCCACAACCGTGGTTTGATGCGGCAGTGGAAAAGTTTGATGAATATAACATTAATACTCCAAATAGAATTGCAGGCTTTATGGCACAGTGTGCTCATGAGTCAGCAGACTTTACACGTTTAACTGAAAACCTTAACTATTCGGAAAAAGCATTGAACTCGGTGTTTAGTCGCTATTTCGGAAAAGGAAAACGAAATGCTAAAGAATACGCTCGAAACCAGGAAAAGATTGCAAACTATGTCTATCAAGACGAGTTTAGATCCAAGCGAGGAGCTTTGGGAAACACTGAACCCGGGGATGGCTGGCTATTTAGGGGTAGAGGTATCAAACAGCTTACGGGCAGAAATAATTACGCGGCTTTTGGAAAGTCCGTTGGAATGTCAGCCGAGGAAGCTGCAGAATATGTAGCAACACCAAAAGGTGCTATTGAGTCAGCATGCTGGTTCTGGGCATCTAATAAACTCGACAAATATGCCGATAATGGTGATAATGTGGGGTTGACAAAAAAGATTAATGGTGGTACAATTGGATTAGATGACCGTAACCGTCGTTGGGAATCAGCCTTAGCCATCCTCGGTGGTGAAATGCCTGCACCTAAAAAAGCAGCACCTAAGAAAGCTGCAGGTGTGCGTACACTACGCAAAGGTATGAAAGGTGATGACGTTGCTAAAATGCAAAAGGCAATTGGTGTAGGAGCTGATGGCGATTTTGGATTTGGAACTCTTACTGCTGTTAAAAAATGGCAAAAGATGAACGGATTGGTTGCAGATGGTATTGTAGGTCCTGCTACACAAGCAAAGATGTTTAAATAAATAAATAAATGACGGAATTAAACAAAGGAGACACAAAATGTCACTAGAGAAAATTGTAGAAGCGGCAATGTCTGAAAAGCCATTGGATCTGAAAGAAGCATTTGAAGCTGAAGTTGAAGAGCGTATTATGGCTGCATTGGCAGAGAAATACAAAAAAGCAATGGAAGCAAAAGATGAAGACGACGACGATGAAGATGATGACGATGAGGACGAAGATGATGATGACGATGAGGACGAAGACGAAAAGTAAGTCTTCTTAACATATGGCAAAACTATATCTGTTACTTATTGTCTGTGGTTTAATTGGTGGTGTAGGATATGGTGCTAAATCATATTATGAATGGTCGGAAGCAACCATTTCAACACTTCGTACTAATAACGTTCAATTAGCATCTGCGGCGGAAACTCTACAAAATACTGTAGACACAATGGCCGCAGATGCAGAACGTAACGAAAAACTCAATCAAAACCTGACAGCGCAACTAAATGAATCACGAGAGTATTTAAATACTTTGCGTGCTAAATTTGCGCGAATTGATTTAACTATGGAAGCGCTAACTGACGCGCAAAATTTGGAAGAAAGGGTAAACAATGCTGTTGAAAGACTTATCAGTGATATTGCCGATGAAACTACTCCTCCTAGTGCTGTTGATGATACTCCTAACAGCATGCTCGGGGAGGACAGTGGAACCGACAGTAGTAACGTCGACTGAATACATCCAGCAAAACATTCCTATTCAAGGTAGGCCGGCTAAAGTAGATTTTCCGCCTGTAGATTGGTATGTTATCACCGAAGAAAATTTGGAAGAAAAGATTGATGAAATTGAAGCTCAACAAGGATCTGTTGTTGTTTTTGCTGTAACATCAAAAGGATACGAAAATCTTGCATTAGGTATTGCTGAATTGCGTCGCTATATTAATGAACAAAAAGCGATAATTGTGTACTACGAGGAAGCATTAAAAGAATAAATATTGACAATACTATAGATTTGTGATACATTTAAGGGGAGCATAGTGTTTGTTTTCTTTTTTTATTTAATCACAGGTGATTTGCAGGCACCTAAAGTAAAAAGGCTAGAAAATTGGCACAATCTAATTGGGAAACAGATATCGCCCTAATAAAATCGGATATCAAGCAAATACAAAAATTCTTTAACAGAGTTGAAGATTCTATGGACATGATGGCAGAACTGTCTAAAAACGTTGCTGTTCAAAATGAAGTCCTAGATAACACTAAAGATAAGTTAGATGATGTTGAAAAGCTGTGCGAAGAAACAAAACGCACCGATGAACTACGCATGAATGTTTTAAGTGATAGACTTGAAGAGTATAGACGATCTTCAAGAGAGGATCATCAACGTTTAGCAGATCATAATGCAGATAAGCGAAATAACCACGTCAAAGAAATATTAGACAAAATTGACAACATGGAAAAATCAGTACATCAAAGAATTAACGACCAACAAAAAAAGATCAATCATCTTGAGAACTGGCGTTATTATATGATGGGTATTGGAGCTGTTGTTTTAATTTTCATTGCGAGAGTAAATTGGCCAGAATTATTTGGTTGACAAACCTTTAAATCTGTAATATTATAGATTTATACATTAACAATTGAGCTTTATATTATGGTTGACTTTACAGAGCTGAAGTATGCCCAGATGTTATCTGGCCGACTCGAAAACTTCAGAATACGCAACACCAATCCTTACAAAATCAACTTTCGTTGTCCCATATGTGGAGACAGTCAAAAGTCACGTTCAAAATCACGTGGGTGGTTACTCGAGTCAAAAAATACGTTTCACTTCTATTGTCATAACTGTGCTTCAAGCCAAAGCTTTTCATTCTTTTTGAAAGGTCAGGATCAAGTATTGTATAATGACTATATAGCTGAAAAGTTTGTTGCGAATACTCATTCAAAATCTACTAAGGATGATGATAATACCGAACAGTTTAAAACTAAGGCACCAACCTTTAATAAGACTAACCCGCTATCAAAGATTAAAAAGGTTAGTCAACTAAAGTTCGACCACCCAGTCAAAAAATATATACAGCAACGGCAAATACCACCTCACCAACATTATCGTTTGTATTATGCTCCTAAGTTTAAAACATGGATTAATAGTGTAATACCAAACAAGTTTGAAAATGTTGGTAAAGATGAGCCACGCCTAATCATACCTTTTCTTGATAAGAACGGTAAATGTTTTGGCGTATCAGCTCGTGGGTTTAGTGATTACGGAATGCGTTATATAACTATTATGTTTGAGGACAGACCTAAGATATTTGGCCTTGACAAAGTAGACTTCAATGATGTATATTATATTACAGAAGGTGCAATTGATTCTTTCTTTTTACAGAATGCTGTAGCAATGGCAGGCGCCGAAGGTAATACAAAAGGTGTTGATAATACTGATAATGCCGTATTTGTTTTTGATGCTGAACCACGTAATAAAGAAATACACAAGCGTATGGAAAAGGTAATTGAGGCAGGTCTTGGTATCTGTATTTGGCCAAGTAATTTGCCGGGCAAAGACATTAATGAAATGGTTCTTGAAGGTATAAATGCCGAAAAGGTAATCGAAGAAAACACATATAGAGGCTTAACTGCAAAATTAAAATTTGCTGATTGGCGTAAAACATAGAGGAACTAAAATGAAAACCAGACTTATTGGATATACTCAACCTGTAGAAGGTGAAATCATTGGACTTGATAATGTTCAAGATTTGATTGCATACTGTGCTCGAGTATCAAACCCGAGTAATCAATTGAACCAAGAAACGGCACCTAAGTTGCTATCCTATCTTGCAAAGCATGCTCATTGGTCACCATTTGAAATGGCAAATGCGACATTAGAAATTGAAACAACGCGGGATATTGCGCGTCAGATGTTACGTCACCGTTCGTTTGCCTTTCAAGAATTTAGTCAACGATACGCCGATCCGAGAGATATGGATAACACTTTTGTAATGCGTGAAGCACGTCTACAGGATCTCAAAAACCGTCAGAACAGCATTGACTCAGATGATGAACGGTTGCAAATGATGTGGGAATCAAAGCAAGGTGAAGTTATCCGTGCTGCAAAGGATGCATACAATTGGGCCATTGAAAACGGTATTGCAAAAGAACAGGCACGTGCTGTATTACCCGAAGGTAATACCATTTCTCGTTTGTATATGCAAGGTTCTATTCGTTCATGGATCCATTATATTGAACTGCGTTCAGCAAACGGAACTCAAAAAGAACATATGGAAATTGCCCGTGAAGTTGCTTGCGCTATATCCAAAATATTTCCAGTGATTGATACTTATGTCCAAAAATAAATATTTTTATATACCGGAAAATGGTTTCTGGAATGATAAATATGAGTACCATGGCAATCTATGGTAAGAATAATCCCTATTAGCACAAAATATGCCACATCCTCAAGGTGCGGTTTTTCTGTCCTTAACACATACGAAAGAGGTTCACCGAATGTTTGACTCCCGAGCACTACCTAAAGATATAGTAAATTACGTTATTAAACGTGACGGATCAACAAAGAGTTTTGATTCAAGTAAGATTGCATATGCGGTTAATAATGCTATGAAAGCAATTGGTATTCGAGCAAAATCCTTACCTGGTGAAATTGCATTTGAAGTTACAAAAAGTATTAACGAAGATGCTGAGGATGTTATTGTTGATGTTGATACAGTACACAAAACAGTTGAGAACGTGATGATGGATATGGGATTACACGACTTAGCTCGTGAGTATATCCTTTTTCGTTTTAACAACCAACCTGACATTTTCCGTAAACGTACAAACCTTAAACCATATGAGTATCCGCAACTCGTTGAGTATACTGATGCTATCCGACATTCATATTGGGTACATACCGAGTTTAATTATTCGTCCGATATCCAGGATATGAAAGTGCGTATGACTGAGTCTGAGGTTGATATTGTTAAAAAAGCAATGCTTGCTATCTCACAAATTGAGGTACAGGTAAAAACATTTTGGGCAAAGATTGGTGATAAATTTCCTAAGCCTGAAGTACAAGGTGTTGGTGTAACATTTGGTGAATCAGAAGTACGCCATGCCGATGCCTATTCTAATCTCATTGAAATTATGGGTCTCAATGATGAATTTGAAAAGGTTGTAGAAATTCCTGCAATGAAAAAACGCATTGCCTATCTTGAGCAATCAATTGCAGCACCTGTTGATAATAAGGATTACTTCCATAAGATTATCCTATTCTCAATGTTTGTTGAAAACGTATCACTGTTTTCACAATTTCTAATTATGATGGCGTTTAATAAACATAGAAATTTACTTAAAGGTATTTCTAATGCTGTTGAGGCAACATCAAAAGAAGAAGATATCCATGCTCGTTTCGGATTTGAGCTTGTAAACATTATCCGTGAAGAAAATCCTGATTGGTTTGACAAAGATAGTATTGCTGAAGTCAACCGCCTGTGCCGTGATGCATTTAAAGCAGAGTCTGCAATTGTTGATTGGATCTATGGTGATGCCGATCTCGATTTTCTACCTAAAGCGACTGTCAAAGAATTCCTAAAGCATCGTTTCAATCAATCATTAAAGGCAATTGATATGAAGCCTTTATATGATGTTGACGAGGAAGCCGTAAAGAGTACTGATTGGTTTGTTGAAGAAATTTTGAGTACAAAGAATATTGACTTCTTTGTTAAACGCTCAACTGCATATTCAAAGAAAACCAAGGCATTCACCGAAGATGATTTATTTTAAAAGGAAAACACTATGAGAGATTTTTATTGGCTAAACGAAGACTCAAGGACATTTTTATCAAGAGGTTATTTGAGTAAAGGTGAAACAGCTAAGCAACGAATTAGAGATATTGCTGATAAAGCTGAAGAGTACTTGGATATCAAAGGATTTAGTGACAAGTTTTATGGGTATATGAGTAAAGGTTATTATTCATTAGCGTCACCTGTGTGGGCAAATTATGGTAAAGAACGTGGTTTGCCTGTATCTTGTTTTGGATCATATATTGATGATAGTATGCAATCAATTTTATTTGGGCATGCTGAAAATGGAATGCTAATGAAAAACGGTGGTGGCACGTCAGGTTACTTTGGTGCTGTCCGTGGGCGAGGTGCTGAAATCACAGATCAAGGTGAGTCGTCAGGTTCAGTACATTTTATGCAGATGTATGATACATTGGCATCAGTTGTATCACAAGGTTCTGTCCGTCGTGGTTTCTTTGCAGCATATCAAGATATTGAACACCCCGATGCTGATGAGTTCCTTGACATTGCAACAGAAGGTAATCCTATTCAAGGGTTAACAACAGGCATTACTGTTTCCGATAAGTTCATTAAAGAAATGAAAGATGGTGATCCACAGAAACGCGCATTGTGGGCAAAAGTTTTACAGCGCCGTTCTGAAGTTGGTTTTCCATATATTCTGTATTCTGATAATGTAAACAATGGCCGTCCTGATGTTTATAAAGATAAGGATATGAAAGTACACGCATCTAATATGTGTGCTGAAATCGCATTACCGTCAAGCGCCGAAGAAACATTTACTTGTGTTCTATCATCACTAAATTTATTACATTGGGATGAGATTAAAGAAACCGATGCAATTGAAACTTTGGTTATGTTCCTTGATACTGTATGTCAAGAATTCATTAATAAGACTGAAGGTCAAATTTATATGAAACGTGCTCGTGACTTTGCTATGAACCATCGGGCATTAGGTGCAGGTGTACTAGGTTGGCATTCCTATTTGCAATCAAAGATGATTGCTTTTGAATCAAAAGAAGCAGCACAGCTCAATGTTGAAATTGCTAAAACATTCCATGATAGATCATACGCGGCATCTGCTGAACTTGCGGACAAACTTGGTGAACCACCTTTGCTAAAAGGTTATGGCCGTCGTAATTCAACAACAATGGCAATTGCTCCGACTAAATCATCAAGCTTTATTTTAGGCCAAGTATCACAATCAATTGAACCTGAGTTTAGTAACTGTTATGTTAAAGACTTGGCAAAAATGAAAGTGACAATTAAGAACCCGTATCTTTTGAAACTGTTAAAGAAAAAAGATCAGGATAAATCAGAGGTTTGGGAATCAATTCGTAATGCTGATGGATCAGTACAACATTTGATCTTTTTGTCTGAGGAAGAAAAAGAAGTATTCAAAACATTCTCAGAAATCAATCCATACACAATTATTGACCAGGCTGCTATTCGTCAACAGTATATTGACCAATCACAAAGTTTAAACTTGATGCTTGATCCTGACCTTTCAGTTAAAGAAATCAATGCGTTGTACCTATATGCTCATGAGATGGGTGTTAAAAGTTTGTATTATAGTTATTCTATGTCAGCAGCACAATCATTAACACGGAAACGAGTTTCATCAATGGAGTGCGCAGCCTGCGAAGCATAAATTATGGAATATATGAAATTTTTTAAAGACACGGTTGCATCATTTAGAAGCGACGGAAGATATCGAGTATTTAATGATATTATCCGTGAAAAGGGTCAGTTTCCTAGGGCTATTTGGTATGGGAAATATGCACCAAAGAATATTGTTAATTGGTGCTCAAATGATTATTTGGGTATGGGTCAAAACCAATATGTCATAGATGCTATGCATACTGCATTAGATCAAACAGGTTCAGGTTCCGGCGGTACGAGAAATATCGGCGGAACCTCAGTTTTCCATGTAACACTTGAACGTGAAATTGCAACACTACACCAACGTGAAAACGCATTACTGTTTAGTAGTGCATACGTTGCCAATGAGTGGGCTCTAATTGCTCTTTCACGCATCATCCCAAACATTTGCTTTATATCTGATAATAAAAACCATGCCTCAATCATTATGGGAGTAAAGCACAGCCGTGCACCTAAAATGATTTTTAAGCATAATGATATGGCAGATCTCGAGAAATGTTTAAAGGCAGCAAAAAAGAATAAGCAAATTCCTTGCGTATTGTTTGAGTCCGTATATTCAATGGACGGTGATGTTGCGCCTATTAAAGAAATCGTTGAGTTATCACATAAATATAACGCAATGACTTATATAGATGAAGTCCATGCGGTTGGTTTGTATGGTCCTACAGGTGCAGGTTATTGTGAACATTTAAATTTATATTCCGATGATATTGATATTATCAACGGCACGTTAGGAAAAGCATATGGGGTACAAGGCGGGTATATTTCAGGTAAGCAAGAAGTTATTGATGCGATTAGATTGGTTGCATCAGGGTTCATATTCACCACCTCCATGTCACCTGTTATATGTGCTGGGGCACTCGCCAGTATAAAATATCTCAAAGACCATTCTTGTCTAAGAGATCAACAACAAGAACGAGTAAAAAAGCTCAGACAAATGTTAGAAGAAGCAGGATTGAATATACATCCTAATGCTTGTACTCACATTATCCCAGTAATGATTAATGATGCCTTTAAATGTAAAGAAGCATCGGATAGATTACTAAACGAATTCGGTATATACATTCAACCGATTAATTCACCAACAGTAGAGGCAGGTACCGAAAGGTTACGTATTGCTCCTACACCATACCATACCGATTTGATGATGGTGGAATTAGTCGAAGCGCTGAAAGAAGTATTGAAATGAATCAATTAGAAAATGCCTTCTTCAGTAAAAAGGAAAAAACTATGAGTAAAGTAAAAAAGGCATTTTGGTTTTGCCTAGGAATTATTTTGGTAGGTGTGGCATATCTTGGTGTATTACTACCCGGTCTACCTTGGTCAACACCAATTCTAGGTGCAACATTCTGTTTTGCCAAATCAAGTGACAGACTGCATAATTGGATTATGAATCATCCACGGTTCGGTCCATTTGTTAAAAACTGGGGTACATACCGTGTATATCCAACAGCGGCTAAATGGTTGATGGTTGCCGTAATGAGTACATCCTTGGCATTTATGTGGTTTGGTACAGGAAACGAAAAAGCAACATTATATCTGTTTATTACTTTTGCCTTAATTGTTACGTGGGCGTGGCGTTATCCAGGATCACAAGAAATTGCCGAAAAAAGAATTGCCGAAGGTAAAAAGATTGGTTGGCTAAAGTAAATAAATAAGAATGGATCGCTGCAAAAAACAACACATTTTATTTGAAAAAATTAGTAATGGATCTTACAAAGCGATAGATACATGGTGTGGCAATGTGTTAGAAGATGAAACAGTTTGGTATTGCAGTGATGAATGTATGGAAAAAGGTGAAGAAGGAAAGCCTTTAAAATACAAGAAAGATTATAATGAAATAAGCATTGACTGAGGAGTTATACTATGAAGCGAATACTAATCACTGGTGGCGGTGGATTTATTGCTCACCATTTAATTAACCAGGTACTTATCCGAACAGACTGGGAAATTGTAACACTTGATCGGTTAGATTACAGTGGCAATCTCAATCGACTCCATGATTTACTTCAGGACCGAACTCCTGCCGAACGTAAACGTGTACGGACAATCTTCCATGATTTAAAAGCAGAAATCAACCCAATGCTTGAAGCAGACATTGGTAAGGTTGATATTATTGCTCACCTTGCCGCAGGTTCCCACGTTGACCGTTCAATCGAGCGTCCTATGGAATTTGTCATGGACAATGTAGTGGGTACAGCTAATCTTTTAGATTATGGCCGTAGGCAGGATAACCTTGAAAGGTTCTTATACTTTTCAACTGATGAAGTATTCGGCCCTGCACCTGATGGTATTAAGTATGACGAGTACGACCGTTATAATTGTACTAATCCTTACTCAGCATCTAAAGCTGGTGCTGAGGAATTGGCTGTTGCATACCAAAATACTTATAATATGCCAATCTATATTACGCATACTATGAACGTATTTGGACAACGGCAACATCCTGAAAAGTTTATTCCAATGACTATTAGGAATGTTCGAGATGGCGGTATGGTAACTATTCACAGTGATGAAACAAAAACAATTCCAGGATCACGCCATTACATCCATGCTGAAGATGTAGCTGATGCAACAATGTTCTTATTGGAACACAACCGCACATTGGATATGACAAACAACACAGGAATTAAATGCCCTAAGTTTAATATCTGTGGTGCTACGGAATTAAACAATTTGGAACTTGCACAGCTTATCGCTGATTCCCAAGGAAAGGAATTGAATTATCAATTTATGGATTTCCACAGTAGCCGTCCTGGTCACGATCTTCGATATGCACTCAGCGGTGATAGAATGGCGAATATGGGATGGACACCTCAACCTGTTGAGAAAAGACTTGATGAAGTAGTACATTGGACATTAGAAAATAAAAGGTGGCTTGACATATGAATTGGGAAACATTTATAGAACAGAACTATGAGCATGCTTGCAATACAAAAACTGATATTGATGAGCATCTGCCAATCCTAAGAGCATTAGGTGACCAATGCGACCATATTACAGAAATGGGTGTTAGGTTTGGTGCAAGTTCAAAAGCATTCTTATGCTGTGACGTAACACTTATTTCATATGATATTGAATATAACGAACAAGTAAATAGATTATTTGAAATTGCAAAAGATGCTGGTAAATCGGTTGAGTACATTATTCAAGATGTTCTCAAAACAGAAATTGTACCAACTGACTTGTTGTTTATTGATACATGGCACTCAAACGAGCAATTGAGACAAGAACTTGCATTGCACGGAAATCAAGCACAGAAATTTCTAGTGTTCCATGATACACAAACTTATGGTCTTCAAGATGAAAGTTGGAATAAGATTAAACCGAGTGAACCGGGGTGTGGTTTGTTACCTGCCATTATTGATTTTATAATTGAAAATCCGCATTGGCAATTCCATACACACCGAACAAATTGTAATGGACTGACTGTATTAGAGAGAAGATAATGATTGTAGATTGCTTTCCGTTTTTTGCACCGACAAATGAAGAAATACTATATTTAAGAGTTAACCTACTCAAAGATGTTGTTGATAAATTTATTATTGTTGAAAGTAACAAAACTCATAGTGGTGAACCTGTTGAGCGTCGGTTCCTTGAGATTGCTCGTAATCAAGGTTTGCCGATGGAAAAGATCATTTATATTGAGCATGATATTCCTGAAACTGAAGATTTAAAAACATTAGCAATTGATAGAGTAAACGCAGGTACTAATAAAAATAATATTGATTCATTATATGCAAGAGTACGTGAGCGTTTACAAAAAGATGCTTGTATCAATGCTTTTAATCAATTTAATGATGATGACGTTTTTATCTATGGTGATGCCGATGAGATTATCAATCCTCAGCATGTGGAATGGTTAGCAAACCTGTGCCGCGCCAATACATCCGTGATTTTAAAAATACCTCTTGTTTATTTACAAGGTCGTGCAGATCTGCGTGTCCATCACCGCAATGGTCAACCGCTTATTTGGATGCGTGCTATGTTCTTTGCAACAAAGGGACAGATATGGAAAAATGGTGGTTTTAATAATATTCGTTGTGGTAATATGCAGGATGATGTTAGATTTCCTATTCAAGATGGTAAAGTCATACAGGATCTTGGGTGGCATTTGGCATGGATGGGAACAAACGACCAACGTAATAAAAAAGCACGTTCATTTGCTCATGCCTTTGATAAATTCCAATGGATGAAGAAACAAGATGATTTTGTGAACGGTGGATACGAAAAACATTTCAATAGCAATGATCCAGTTGAAGGTGGTATTGCACCTGATGGAAATCCTGGGCATATATTGAAAAGATATCCTCTCGATAAATTACCAAAAATGCTACTTGATACTCCATACCTTAGTAAATTCTTTTTACCTGAAGTTGATATAATGAAAGAGTTTACGTTTAATCACTGTGTTTGTTATTGGTGCCAAAAATTGGATTGGCCTTTGATGTATGATCTTGACGGCGATGGTAAAAAGACATGGTTTGAAATACCACGGAGTTGTTCTGTCACAGTAAAAGAAAGTCATCCTAACCGCAAGCAAGTTAGCCAGGATGATCCTGAGTACAAAAATGCAAAAAAACCACTCATTATATTTACAGAACCCGTTGAAAGGTTTTTGTCTTGTATGAACGTATATCTTGTACCAGGTCAACGGTATTACGATTATGGTAAAGATATTTTTAAATCATTTGATGTTAATCTTGAAGATTGTACCAAACAAGAAAAGATTGATTATTTCTTTACACATTTAAATAAGGTGTGTTCTTATCATCAAGTACACCATTTCCATCCGCAAGTTAGATTTATTGATTTTGAAACATTTGATGAGTTTACGGTTATCAACAAACACGAAACAAGTAATTATCTTGGAACTGACCGTGTAATGAATAAAACAACAAAAGAAATAAATGAAAGCGATTTAACCAAAGATCAACTTGACTTCATACGTTGGGTTTATCGAGAAGATTACGAGTTCTTTAAAAATTATGGCTAAAAGAGATAACAGCGCAAAAGTAATTCAAAAATTACAATATGACATTGACCAGGAAAAAAAGCAAAAGGCAATATATCGTAAAGAGATTGATGAGCTTCGGCAACAAAAGATGATGTTATTTGAAACAATGGTTGCACTTGTGGATGACGATACATATTGGTCAGATGATGCTAAACAGTCTGGTATTATAAACCGTTTGAAAAAAGTGCTACAACAAACCAAATAACTATTGACATTACTAATAGAATCAGTTTATATTAGAATCATAATAAATATAAACTTGAGGTAGTAATGTTAAATTTTGTCAAAAATACACCGATCGCAGTAACACAATCTGTTATCCGAATAATCCTTGTTCTAGGACTTGTAGTTGCTGCTAGCACAAGCCAAGCAGAAGCACAACGGATTGTTGGATTTAATCCATTAGAATTCCCTGAAGAGCACTGTCTTGCCTTAAATATTTACTACGAAGCACGAGGTAGTAACCTGGCAGATAAAGCAGCTGTTGCTGATGTTGTTATAAATCGTATGAATGATACACGTTACCCAAATACAATTTGTGGTGTAGTACAAGACGGTTATGTTAAAGGTCGCCGTGATTGCCAGTTTAGCTGGTACTGTGACGGAAAATCTGATGTTCCCATAGATCTTGACCGTTGGTCAGAAGCACAGAATATTGCGTTTGCAATGACAAAATGGAGTGAGTTCCGTGGCATCAGTGAAGGTGCAACTCATTACCATGCCGATTATGTACGTCCTTATTGGGCTTCAAGTCTACAACTTGTTGGTACAATCGGCCGTCACGTTTTTTACCGGTGGAATAAATAAATGATTGAAATAGTCGGAATATTCCGTGAAGAAGTAATTAAGAAAACATTCAAATGCCCTTTAGATGCAGGTGAGTTTAAAGATTTTCTTGATGCACAATACCCAATTAAAGTAATATGGAGGAAGATATAATGTCAGAAGAAAGATACGTTGTTGTTACATCAGTTTCTCAATTTAGAATACGGCATGCTATTCCAATGAGTAAATTACAAGAACTCAATCCTGATATGCCTGTTGATCCCAAATGGGCTGAAGATACTGTTGTAATGAATGAAGTAAAAGAATTTTCACAAACTCATCTTGGTGATACTATTATGGATACGTTTGTTCTTGATGAAGAAAGAGTACTTCAACTGTTTGACCGTGATAATGATTATCTATCAGAATGGGATACAGAAAAGAAATTAAACTGGATCCATGATTGGAAGGAAAAACCACTGTGACCCATTCCGTCGAAGAACTATATGAAAAGATAAATGTATTATATAACAAAGGAATAGAATTACACCGTGAAAGGTACCGTGTAGCAGGCAGTTATGATGAAATACAATGTCAGTATATGGTTGACGATATAAAAGCATTGGCACGCGAGATTGAACATGGTCCTATTGATTTAAATAGAGATTTTAGTAAGTAAAATGGAACATAAAGAATTAACACCTGACTGTTGGGTGGTAATAAGATCAAATAATACAGAGCCTCCGCATTATAGATTGCTTGTAGGTTTTGAAGAAAAAGATGAATATAAAGTTAGCACAAAGATTGAATCCTGTGAAGCTGTACAGAAAGATTATGTGTTTACAACCGACAAGGTAAAATATTTTTGTAATGACAAGAACCGTGGTTTAAGACCAGTTATTAACCACGTATATCTTTCAATGGTTGACTCAAGTCAGCATGACATAACATTAGTCAGAAACGATGAGTATTTCTCACTACTACATTATATGGAATAAAATATGAAAATTTTGATATGCGGCCATGGTTTCGTTGGTAAGGCTCACGGGTTATTTTTATCATCACACCATGATATTAAAGTGTATGATCCACAATTGGGTTATAAAGATACTACAGTATTTAATGATGCTGACGCAGTTATTATTGCCGTTTCCACTCCCGAAGGTGAAGATGGTCAATGCGATATGTCAAATGTGTATGACACAATCGAGCGCATTATGCCAGGAACACCTGTTCTTATAAAATCAACGGTCAGTCTTGAAGGTTGGCGGTTGATTAACCGTGCCTATCCAAATGAATTTATTACCTTTTCTCCCGAATACCTCCGAGCAGATTATGCTATGGAAGATTTTAAAAATCAAAAAAGTATAGCTGTAGGTGGCGGTGATGTTAATTTATGGGTTGGTATATTATCAGAATCATTAGAAATACGTGTTGATATTATGAACCCCGAGGTACTTATTTTAAACAAGTATTTTAGAAATGCGTTTTTGGCAATGAAAGTTGCCTTCTTTGAACAGATGTATGATATGGCGATTACGTCAGGTGTTGATCCGCACGAATTATTGGCAACTGTTTCAGATGATAAACGTATTGGTAAAAGTCATACATATATTAATACAAATGACCGAGGTTTCGGTGGTCATTGTTTCCCAAAAGATACATCAGCTTTATTGGCAACAGGCCATCAAATGGGTTACGACTTGTCCATCTTATCCGAGGCAATGCAATACAATGAAAGGTTGCGAAATGAGAAAAATAATATATGACAATATCTGCGAAGTCGTAAGTACACGGACCGATGTTATAGTTGAAGCTGAAGCCGATAATATGAGACCAGGAGTTTCATTTGAAGCATATGTAGCAAACAATAAAATTAAAATGAAATGGAACGGCAAGATTTACGTTGGTAATGTGTCAGGTATGGAATTTACATCAACAGGACCTAAAGAACTATGAAGGTGGGGTTTACTGCATCGGCATTTGATTTACTCCACGCAGGACACGTTCAAATGTTAAGAGATGCAAGAGAACAATGTGACTTTTTGATATGCGGATTGCAAATTGATCCGACATTAGACCGAGCCGATAAGAATGCTCCTGTGCAAAATATAGTTGAAAGATATACACAATTAAAAGCAATTAGTTACGTTGATGAGATCATTCCGTATTTGACAGAATCAGATCTTTGTGATATATTATCAATGTACCATATAGATGTTCGTATTCTAGGTGTTGAGTACAAAGAAAAAGATTTCACAGGTAAAGACATATGCCGCAAACGTGGCATTGATTTATATTTTAATAAACGAGATCACCGTTTTAGTACAAGTGATTTAAGAAGGAGAGTTTGTAATGACTGATGGACCATTTAAAGCGGCATTTGATGCAGATACTACCGGCGTAGTGCATCGTGAGATTATAACCTATCGTATGAAGAACGGTATGATGGTAAAAGAAACCGCATGCCGTGATTACTATAAATCTGGTGATTACCATGATAGCATATCAACACAACCGTTGGTGCAACGATGAGTGATGAGCAATGGCAAATAGATTCTGATATGCTGATTCAACTTCATAATACCGCAAGGATTATGGAACAATCCGATAATACGGCAGGTAATGAACTCCGACAAATTGCCGACCGTTTTAGTACACTAATTAAAAATGCACATAGTCGAAGACATTGGTGCAATGGGAATGAGAAATAATGTTTAAATTGTTTAAATCTAATACAGACGCAGAAATTGATTTTGGGCAAGATGTATCAATGGTACCACAGATTGAAATAGTACCTGAGCCATCATTATCAGATATGCTCAAATTGGTTGAAGAACGTCTTGACCGTATTGAAAGTAAAATTGACAAACTACTCAATGAGTAAGGTTTGGTTAGGTATAAGTGAAGGCTTCCATGATGCCGGTGTAAGTATGATTTGGAACGGGCAAATATTGTCGGCAACTCATGCTGAACGGTTTAGTCGTAAAAAGAATGACCGTTGGGTTCATCCTATGCAGTATCCGCAAGGTATTAATAACGGATATGATAAGATTGCTTTTTATGAAAAACCTTGGTTGAAAACAACGCGTCAGCTATGGGCAGGTCAAGGTTTAAAACCAAAACGTACTAAATACAACAAGTCATTCCATCACCATGAGTCTCATGCTGCCGCAGGGTTTTATACTTCAAAGTTTGATTCCTGTAATATTTTAGTTATTGATGCAATTGGTGAATGGGATACTGTTTCCGTTTGGAAAGCATGGACGAAGAACGGTATACCAAAAATGATTAAATTAAAATCATATAAGTATCCGTTTTCAGTGGGTTTGTTTTATTCAGCAATTACTAAATCAATTAAATTGAAGCCACAGGAAGATGAATATATTACCATGGGTATGGCAGCATACGGCGAGCCAATTTATACCGATGAGCTCAAAGAAATAATGCTACACAAAAATTGCCATAAAGGAATAGCGCAATTTCAATATGCAAAAGATGAAGATATTGCGGCATCAGCACAAAAGGTTGTTGAAGATTTCATTATTGAAATGGTAAAAGATTATTGCCCACACGAAAACCTGATTATGATGGGTGGTGTGGCATTGAATTGTGTTGCGAATACAAAGGTTGCTGAACTTGGTAAAAACATTTGGATTATGCCAAATCCTGGTGATTGTGGATCTTCATTAGGTGCTGCGGCACTAGGTTATGGAAAGAAATTGATATGGGAAGATCCATATCTTGGAACGGAGATTAAAAATGAAGTACAAATTAGTGGCGTTGTTCAGCATCTTATTGATAATTCCTATTGCGGTATTGCGAATGGCCGCGCTGAGTTTGGCCCTCGTGCCCTTGGCAATCGTAGCCTTATCGCTGACCCTCGACGAGATGTTAAAGATACCGTTAACGAAATTAAACGTAGACAAAAATTTCGACCCTTTGCACCTGCGATCCTGGAAGAATTTGCTAATGAATATTTCCAAGGACCAATGAATGAGTATATGCAATTTGTGGCGCAAGCCAAACACGACTATAAATCTGTAACCCACGTTGATGGTTCAGCACGTGTTCAAATTGTAAAACCAAACTGTAAATCTATATTACGCCCAATACTTGAGGAATGGTATGAAAAGACAGGTTGTCCAATGTTATTGAATACGAGTTTAAATATTAAAGGTCAACCGATGGTTGATACTTGGGAACACGCATTAGAATTTGAAAAGAAATATAATGTTAAAGTCTTCTAAATATATTCTTGCAACAGGCTGCAGTTATACGGATTTAGAATATCGTTCTCCTCATTATGACATTAAACCATGGCCTATGTGGCCTGAACTTGTTGGTGACTATTTAAGTTTGCCTGTTAAAAATATTGCAAAGTGCGGTGCAGGAAATGATTTTATGTTGGATCAACTTATTCCTATAATTGCAAAAGATCATATGAATATTGATTGCGTTATGATACAATGGTCGGCAATAGACCGATGGTCAGTTTATAGTGATGATATATTTTTAAATAACCCAAAATCTGATATTCAAAATGAGAATACACAAGATCCTCATAAGTTGGTTAGTAAAGAACGGGCAGGATATTATGAGCGTTTAGAATATTCAAAATATTTAATGAAAAGAATTAATGCTAAAGGAACTATAACACTTGTACAGTTATTCTTTCAGCAATGTTTGACTATTGAAAGATTATGCCGTGCGCTTGGGATCAAATGCGTACACCTACAAGCATGTGGTCATATAGGTTTAAGTTATGTAAACTCTGCATTAAAAATAATGGGTGAAAAATTTACTTCACACGAGCAACATATGGAATGGATGAAACAAGTAAGTTCATTACCTGAATACAAAGAATTGTATAATGAAAAAACTACAATGATTAACTTTCCCAAAACAAGTTCTATTCCTTTAGTAAAAGTATCGGATGATCCAATATATTGGTCAGTACAGCACTTGTTTAATTCAAACCGAGATAAATATCGCATCGGACCATTAGATAGTCATCCTTCTGAAGATGGTCAGAATTTGATGGCTGAAATGTTTTACTTGAAATATAATGAGGTTTATGGATAATGCTACTTGCTGCTGGTTGTAGTTATACTGACGAAAATTTTACCTCGGTACTTCATCCTGAATATGATACTTCATATAAAAAATGGCCTGAGATAGTTGCTGATAAACTTGGTGTAATGCATAAGAACCTAGGTGCCTGTGGTGCAGGTAATGATTATATCACAAAGCAACTGACAATGGAAATACTTAAAAATCATAAAAACATTACTGCCGTTATGGTTGGATGGACTGAAATACATCGCTTTACTATCTTTGACTTTTATCGCTGTAATCCGTTCGCAACTGTTGCAAACCATAAAGTACCTTCTATGAAAACATATAAAAAATTTGAAACTTCTCAGGAAGAACGGGCATTGTTACCGTTCTATGATCTATTATATAGTTATGGTTTATTTGACAAACCAAGCAACGGTGGTAATACTCAAAACCTTTTCGTTTATATGGTGAGGCAACTTTTAGATGGTATGTTTCAAATACAGGAATTATGCTCTACCTTTAATATACCTTACATCGGTGGACAGCTATGCGGATATACTGACCGTGAAAAGTGGCACACGTTGTCAAAAATATATGGCGACATTCCATTTTCAGAATCAGCATGGACAAGTATGTTTGGTGAATTAGAAGAACTGTGGAGACTTAAACCAAACAGCCATATTGGATATCCGTTTATGAAAACACTAGGTGGTTATAGTATTAATAGTTTATTAACATACGACCAAGGACATAAGGTTTCAGAGATAGACTCTCATCCAAATGAAAAAGGTCACCAATTTATAGCGGATTTATACTATGACAAATATAGAAAAACTTATTCTTAAATTAAAATTTAAATGGTTGTATTTTAAACTACGATTTAAAAAAGATGTAATCAAAGATGAAGATGTAGACATTTACATATACGAGGCTGACGATGATTAGATATATTTTTGACGTTGATGGTACACTAACACCGAGTCGTCAAAAGATGGACCGTAAGTTTAAAAAGTTCTTTTTGAAATTTATGGAAACTCATAAGGTGTGGATTGTAACAGGATCGGACTATGCCAAAACAAAGGAACAACTAGGTGCTGATATTACCGAAAATGTTGTTACTTGTTATAATTGTTCTGGCAACGAAACAAGGCATAGAGGACAAATTGTAAACGCATCAACCTGGGAATTACCTGATGAAGTACGAGCATTTCTCAACCTTCAGTTGACTATTTCAGAATTTGTTTTGAGAACAGGTAATCACATTGAAGAACGGCGAGGTTGTGTTAACTTTAGTGTCGTTGGTAGAAATGCCACACTCGGTGAACGTAAACTCTATATTGAATATGATAAGAAAACAAATGAAAGACGCAATCTTGCCAATAACTTTAATTATGTTTTTGGATCAGAATCAATGGGTCTTCATGCCGTGATTGGCGGTGATACTGGATTAGACATATATCCTATCGGTAAAGATAAATCACAAATACTTCAAGATTTTAATGCTGATGATGATATACAGTTCTTTGGTGATAAAATGGATATCGGAGGTAATGATTATCCTTTAGCACGTGTTAATAAGGCAGGAACAAATCATCACGTTAAAGATTGGCGTGAAACTTGGGAGATACTAAAATGTTTACCATAGAAATGGACTGGGATGAAACTGCAGTTCAAGTATTAGATCAAAGTGGCCATTATGAAGATGTTGAATATATTATCTATGAGGATATTGTTTACATTAGGCAATGGGATGAAGATCTTCAAAGATATAGTGTAATCGCTATGACTGCTGAAATGTTTAGGGATTTTGGTTTTGCCCTCGACTTACCTGAAGGTGCATACATAACAAAAAGGAAAGAAGATGATTGAAATTTACGGAACACCAACTTGCGGATATTGTTTGAGAGCAAAAAGACTTGCACAGTCTCACGATATTGTGACAGAATATAAAGATATAACCTTTACAAATTTTAGAGAGGAATTGCTTGAACGCAAATCTGATTATACAACGGTTCCTCAAATTTGGTGGCACGGAAAATATATTGGCGGTTATAATGAATTAGCTAATGAAATCGAGAACACGAGAAATTTTGGAGATGGTCCTTTTTAACTATTGACATTCCTGTTCTAATAGTGTAGATTAGAATCATCAAATAAAGGAATCATATTATGACATACACCGTTGAACTCGACATTTCATCCGAAGCTGACCACAAAGAAGTTGTACAATTCGCAGCTGAACATGGCTGCCGTGTAATTATGCGTGTTGAAGAAGGTCCTGCTGGAGGAAATCCTCTTTACACATTTGGTTCTGAAAATTTTGATATGATCCAAGAATTAACCGAACAAGTACTCGGTGCAGGCCACGGATTTGATGAAGAAGAACTTAAAACTATGATCGTGGAGGTATAATAATGTTAGATCAAATGGAATTCGCAAAACGTTTACGTGGCTTAGCTCGTCGCTCAGATAATTTTGGTAAAGACCGTGAAACTATTCTTGAAGAAATCATTATGATGGCTGAGCATTACGAAACTTGGGCTGAACGTATTGAAAAGCAAATGGAAATGGAGGCAGCTTAATGTCCATGCATATGGTTCGTGGTGTACAAGTCCACGGTAATTCAAAAAAGAAATTAACACCACGTGATAAAAAAGCGGCGGTCGAGCATGAGAAATGGTTGGCAAAGATGGGTGTTGGTAAAACAAAGGCACGTAATACTAATACTATTCCTGATTATGACACAGGACCACGTATGACCTCTGATAAGGTTGCTGGTAACGGTGCTAAAAAAGAAGCAACACAATATACTGGTAATTATATTATCGGTATTGGTCAAATGCATAAATCTAACGGTGTTCCTATCACTCGTAAAGAAGATGCGGTTGCAATCGCAAGTATGAGGCGCTAATGAAACTTACAACTGATATGATTATTGATGATGAGTACATTATGTTTGGTGACAAAGTTACTCGTTTTGAGGTTGTGGATAATAAAGGCCGCGCCTATGTAAAACACCGTGTACAAGAGCTAAAGTTTCAACTACAAGATGATGGTAGAACACTTAAAGCATTTGTGCGATTTGAAGAAGAGGAGGAAATATCAAATGACTAAACTTATTTATGGAACAGCAATAGCATTTGCTCTGGTACTATCTAGTTGGTATCTGATCCACATTTGGTCGGATTGTCTTAATGAAAATTCAGTATTTACCTGTATGAGGATGTTAAGTAAATGAAGATAATTATGAATACCGAATCAATCTATAAACGCGATTCAAAAGAAGCAATCCGTGTATGGTTTGGTGAAGTAGGAGTAGATGGTGATACCTATGGTTGGCGCAGTACAGCAGGTTTGTTGGACGGCAAAAAAGTCACGTCAGGTTGGAAAATAGTTGAGCAAAAAAATGTCGGTAAGGCAAATGAAACCTCACTTGAGGAACAGGCTGTATCTGAAATGAACTCAGACTATGATAAAAAACTTGAACGTGGCTATTTCAAAACCATTGCTGATATTGATAAATTCACTAAGATCAAACCAATGTTGGCTGCAAAGTATGAAGATGTTACAATTAACTTTGAAACTCAAAGATATTATACTCAACCAAAATTAGATGGTATTCGGTGTATTGCTCGAGCGGATGGATTGTGGTCTCGTGGGTTTAAAGAAATCATTAGTGTACCTCATATCCATGAAAGTTTAAAATGGTATTTTGATAAACATCCTGATGCTATTCTTGATGGTGAGTTATACAACCATGACCTCCGTGAAAACTTTAATAAGATCACATCGTTGGTCCGCAAAACAAAACCAGAACCTTGGGACATTAAAGACTCAAAAAGATTGGTAGAATATCACGTTTATGATCTAATCAGTTCAAATGAAGTATTTTCAAAACGAATTGATGAATTATGCCTATTGGAATTTGACCCGTGTATTCAAGTTGTTAAAACAGAAGAAGTACATAGCTTTGAAGAAATTGACGCTAAATATGGTGGATACCTTGAAGCAGGTTACGAAGGACAAATGGTCCGTGCTGATAATGTTTACCAACAAAACAAACGGTCAAAGTTTTTACTTAAACGTAAAGAGTTTCTAACTGATGAGTTTACAGTTATCGGTGTTGAAGAAGGTAAAGGTAATTGGTCAGGACATATCAAACGGTTTATCCTTGAATTAAAAGATGGTACTCAATTTGGTGCAGGTGTACGTGGCAATCAAGCATTACTTAAAGAAATGTATAACAACAGTGATAAACCTAATTGGTGTACTTTACGTTACTTTGCACCAACACCTGATGGCATTCCAAGGTTTCCTGTAGTAATTGATTGGGGAAACGGCGTTCGTGAGGACTGACATAAATAACTCTATCAAAGGAGTTATATTATGTGGTTTCATAAAGGTGAAGAATTTACCTCAGAAATGATTAAAGACTATATTGGATTTGTTTACTGTATTACGGACAAATCCAATGATAAGAAATACATTGGCAAAAAATTGCTAATGTCAAAAAGGCGCCTACCACCTCTTAAAGGTAAAACCCGTCGACGTATTAAAATCGTTGAGACTGATTGGCAAAAATATTATGGTTCATCTGAAGAAGTCAAACTGATGGTTGAAGAAAAAGGCGCCGACAATTTTCATAGAGAAATACTACACCTATGCCATAAGAAAGGTGAGCTCGGATATTTAGAACTCCGGGAGCAAATCTTACGTGATGTTTTATTGCGTGACGATTATTATAATGGAATTGTCCAAGCAAAAATTCACCGAAACCACATAAAGTCATTGACATATCTTATAGAATAGATTATTATAGTCTAGAATCACAAGGAGATACCAATGATTATCAAACGCAAATCAGCATACACCGGTCTTACTCGGTCAAAGGATATTCCTGTTGACCCACAAGGCTGGGCAATGTATCAGTCAGGTTACGGCAGTGTTGATGAATGTCTTCCGTATCTTACTGATGAAGACCGTGACTTTATTTTGTCAGGTATGATGCCTGATGAATGGAACACTGCTATCAGTGCCGAACTAAAACTAATTGTGGAAGATACTTTTATATGATATTCCTATTTAACGGACCACCCAAATCAGGCAAAGATGCTGCCGCTGATTATTTTAAAGAAAAAGGTTATAAGCACCTTTCTTTTAAATATCAGTTATATAAAGAAACTTGTAATTACTTTGGATGTAATTATGATTGGTTCATGGAACGATATGACGACCGCTTAGTAAAAGAAGTACCTCATATGGATATCGGACATATGTCTTGCCGTGAAGCAATGATCTATGTTTCTGAAATAGTTGTCAAACCAAGAAAAGGTTTGGATTACTTTGGTTTGCAGGTGGCAAATGAAATTGATTTATCAAAGGATTATGCTATCTCAGATGGCGGTTTTGTTGACGAATTAAAACCTGTTATAAATACTATTGGTTCCGATAATTTTATCTTGGTCCAATTGACTCGCGATGGATGTGACTATTCAACCGATTCAAGACGGTATTTTAATGGTAAAGTTGTAGAAGAAATTGTTAACTCTTATGCAACACCAATCCAGGCCAAATATGTTTTAGATTATAAGTTTGATGTTAAAACGTACAGGATACATAATAATGGCACGCTCGGAGCTTTTCATAGTGCATTAGAAAATATTTATGAAAAGGAAGTAACATATAAAAATGTCAAAGAGCAAAAGTTCAAATGCGACCAAGAAGGAAAAATACTCGAGTCGGATATTCTATGAAAATCCATATGACATTGAAACATTTTTCGAAGCTCTTGGTATCGCAGCCGACCACGGTAAAGAATTGCAATACGTAGATCAATTTATTGCACGTATGAAATCTGAACCGACGAATGATACGGCAACCACCTGCTTTGAAATCTTAAGAGATTTTGAACTGATTAAATTTGAAGATTAACTAAACTAAAATAGAAAGATTATATTATGGACAAGAATGAAATTATTAATGCACTTAAAGTCGGTGTATGCGAAATTACTTTCACAAAAAAGAATGGTGATGAGCGACTAATGTTTGCAACACTCAGTGAAGAGATGTTGCCACCTCAAAAAGATATTGAGGAACAAATCCAAAAGAAAAAACCTAACAGTGATGTTCTCGCGGTTTATGACGTGAAGGCACCAGGATGGCGTTCTTTTCGTTGGGATTCATTAAAAGAATTTACAAAAGGAGTTTAATAAATGAGCTGTATCTATAAAGGTGTGGTTGAGGAGTCTGAACTATCAGGTAAATCCAAAGGTGGTACTGAAATGATGAGAGCACGCCTTATGGACGGAGTAGATCCTGCACTGTTGCAGGAATATGCTATCCACTTGTCACGTCCGCGTGATATGAAAGGTGATGTTAAAAATATCCTATGGTGCCATGATCTTGCCGAGGATCCTGAAAACAAAATTCTAAAAGAAAAAGGTTGGAATAATTTTGACCATATTGTTTTCGTTTCACAATGGCAACGAGATCAGTATATCACTTATTATGGTATACCGCACTCAATGTGCTCGGTAATTCCTAATGCTATTGAAAAGGATTACAAACCTTCGGAAGAAAAAGATTATGAAACTATTCGTTTTGTATATCATACAACTCCGCACCGTGGTTTGGAATTACTTATTCCTATCTTTGAACAATTAGCAAAAGAATTTGATAACATCCATCTTGATGTGTTTTCGTCATTTGGTATATATGGTTGGGGTCATAGAGATGAACCTTACCAACCGTTGTTTGATAAAATTGAAGCACATCCTAAGATGACTTATCATGGATCGGTAAATAACCGTCTTGTATTGGATACATTGGATAAATCTCATATTTTCCTATATCCAAATACATGGAAAGAAACATCTTGCATCTCGTTAATTGAGGCAATCAAATCAGGTTTGGTTTGTATTCACCCCAACCTTGGCGCACTTACTGAAACCGCAAGCGGTGCAACAATTTCTTATGATTTCCATGAGAATGCCACACAACATGCGAACGTAGCATATTCTGTCGCAAAAGGTGTACTTAATATGCAACAATCCGATCCTGACTTTATTCGCCGTTTCACAACAAGTGATAGGTTCAATTTAGCCAGAAATAATATAAATACTTTTACAACAACATGGACACAGCTCCTACGAGCATTGGCAGTAAATGACTGACAACATCATAGAATTCCCTAAAGTCAATACAAACGTCGAGTCTTTGACGAAAGAACAGTTGCGTTCAGTACTTGACGAGTATAAAGAAGAAGTAGCTAATGAAATGTCGGAATTTTTGTTTCGGCACGTCATTGGTGAATTAACAAGGGTGGGGCATAGCTTTGATAAAAATATGGAATATTTTATGCCTTCTATGATGATGGTCCTAGAATCAATAAGGTCGTTAGCTTTACAGGCACACGGAATTGAGCACGACTTTCAATCAATCGCAAAAGATATACTTGAAATTGAAACAAAAGATATTAACAGTTTTAAAGAAAAAATGGTTGACATTGAGGAAGAGTTAGATTAATATAGTTTATATAAATCAAATTGAAATGAGAAAACACAATGGCAATATTAGTAGATTACAACCAAGTTATCCTTGCCTCGCTATTTGCGAGCATCGGTAACCATACGAACATTGATGTAGATGAAAATCTTATTCGGCATATGTTCTTAAATTCAATTCGTTCTAACCGTAAAAAGTTTACAAAAGAATACGGTGAGATCGTTATATGTGCTGACGGCAAAAATTCATGGCGCCGTGAAGCATTTCCTTATTATAAGGCAAACCGTCGCAAATCACGAGATGAGTCTGAACTCGATTGGAATGTATTATTTGGTATTATGAATACCATCCGAGATGAGTTGAAAGAATTCTTTCCATATAAAGTAATTCATATGGATCACTGTGAAGCTGATGATATTATTGGCACTATCTGCCATGACGAAGGTACTGATTTAAATATCGGTAATGAAAAATACCTTGTTCTATCAGGTGATAAAGATTATATCCAATTACAATCCTATGTGAACGTAGATCAGTATGATCCTGTTCGTAAACGTTGGATCCGTAATGATAATCCTACAAATTATCTCAATGAGCATATCCTTCGTGGTGATAAAGGTGACGGTGTACCAAATGTCCTGAGTCCTGACAATTGCCTTGCAGTAGGCACACGTCAAAAGGCAATGACAAAACCGCGCCTTGAGAAATTACTCAAAGGTACGTCTGAAATGGATGAAGAAACATTGCGTTGCTTCCACCGTAATAAAATGATGATTGACCTAAGTCAAATCCCTGCTAATTACGTAGAACAAATTCGTTCTGAATGGAAACAACCAAAAGACATCGGACGGCAATATCTATTTGATTATTTTGTCAAGCGTAAATTGAAAAACTTAATTACAGATATACAGGATTTTTAATAAGATGGCAAAAAAATTAGCAATTTCAGAAATCATTTCTGAGCTCGGTAATATGGGTAAACCTGAAGAAAAGATTGAGTGGTTGCTGAAAAATGATTCGCAACCACTCCGTGAAATCTTACGGTTGACTTATGACAAATCAGTTAAGTGGTTACTACCTGACACTGCTCCGCCTTGGAAAGAAAACGAATATGAAGATGAAGCACGTTTGATGCTTTACCGTGAAATGCGGCGTATGAAAATCTTTCTTGAAGGTGGCGGATATGACAATTTGAATCAAGTCAAAAGAGAAGGTTTATTCATAAGTTTGCTTGAAGATATATATAATGAAGATGCCAAACTTTTGGCCAACTATGTTATAGCACAAAAATCATTTAAAGGACTGCGTAAGTCAACCGTAGTCAAAGCATTTCCTGATCTAATAAAAGAGTAAGAATAATGGCAAAAACGTTTAAGAAATTCCGCGAAGATTATATGGATGATGAATGGGGTGATGAAGACGAAACAGTTACCAACAAGGAACGTCGTATGAAGAACCGCCGTGATAGGAAAAAAACTAAACGCAATGAACGCAATGAAACATTTTTAGAAAAAAATGATTTAAAAAGAAATTAACTATTGACATTTGAGTACAAATAGTGTAGATTGATTCTATAAGGTAAAACAAAAGGAATCAATCTTATGGGTACTTCATCAATGATCGCAAACTACAACGAAGACGGTACAGTTACAGCAACATATTGCCATTACGATGGTTATCTTGCTTATAACGGCCGTCTTCTTTTTGAATCATATAACACTCCTGAAAAAGCAAAAGCTGTTGCTAATGCAGGTTATATCTCAGCTTTAAAAGAAGACTTGCAAACATCTTTAGATGAGTCAGTACATTCAAACCAATCTCCTGTAACATACAATTCAGTTGAAGATTTTCTGGCAAATGGCCGTGAATACGCTTGTGCTGATTACCTTTACCTGTTTGATGGTGACGCATGGTTCTTTGTTTCAACTATGAATGAAGGTCCATGGTTGATGGAAGAAGTTGAAATGAATTTAGCGGTGGAGGCATAAATTTGAAATTAAATCAAATTAACCATTGACATTCTCCGTAGAATCAGTTATATTAGAATCATCAAATAAAGGAAAAACCAAATGACTACACAATTTAAAAACTTTGATCGCAAAAACCTGAAATCACTTCGTCAAGAAATGAGTGCACTACTTGCATCTTATGGTGTATCAAGCAACCTTGATATTGAAGTTGGCAATATGTCTTTCAGTGATGCTGAAGTAAATATCAAAGTTTCAGCAAAAGTTAAAGGTGCGGTTACTATGACTGATCGCATTCTTCAAATGGAAGTTGACCGTTTGGGTCTTTCTATGAAAAACCGTGATGGTGATGAACTCATTGAGTACAAATCCCGCTCACCAAAATATGCCTTTGTTTTCCGTTGTGGTAAAACTGGCAAAATGTTTAAAACCGATGAGCGTTCTGCAATCCGGCGGTTCGCATCCTAAGAAAGGAAATATATTATGAATAAACGTGAAAAATTAATTTTAGTCGACTGTGATGGTGTATTGCTTGATTGGCAATACTCCTTCTATCAATGGATGGAAGCTCGTGGTCATTACGCAAAAGACATTGCTGAATATGATATGGGTCAAGTTTTTGATATGTCATATGACAAAGCAAAAGAAATGTGTGAGTACTTTAACTGCTCTGCTGCAATCGGTTGGTTATCACCATTCCGTGATGCAAAGAAATATGTTAAAAAACTCAATGAAGATCACGGGTACATCTTCCATTGTATCACTTCACTGTCGACTGACAAATATGCTGGTAAGCTTCGGATGAAAAACCTTGAAGCAGTATTCGGTAAAAAAGTGTTTGAAGAACTTATCTGCCTACCATGTGGTGGTGATAAAGATAGTGCTCTTGAAGCATACCGTGACTCAGGTTGTTTTTGGGTTGAAGATAAACCTGAGAACGCCGTAACCGGTTCTAAATTTGGTCTTGAATCACTGTTGATTGAACATCCACACAATAAAGATTTTTCTCACACTGATGTGGTAAATGTTAAAAATTGGCGTGAAATCTATGATCTTATTGTATAAATAATGCTAACAGATGTTAGTTAGATTATGTGAAGGCAATCTGTTAAGGTTGCCTTTTTCCATTTTAAAGGAGTATGAATGCCTGTATATAGTTTTGAGAATAAAGAAACGAATGAACAATTTGAATTGACAATGAGTATGGCTGAACGAGAGCCGTACCTAGAAGCAAACCCCAATATAAAACAGATATTTACGAAATTTCCGGGAATCGGTGACCCGGCACGTCTCGGCATTAAAAAAGTTGACGACGGTTTTAAAGATGTGCTTAAAAATGTAAAGAAGCATCATCCAGGTTCAATTAAAAAGGATGGTGCAAAAAATAAAATTAACACATGGTAATACACCATTAGGAGGTTTCATGGCTAAACAGCGAAGATTATCCCGCAAAGAAAAAAGAAGAGCAGAACGTGAACAGGATTATATGATGGGCATTTTAAACACTAAGTTTTCAATGCGAAAGATTCAACCACTCACACCATCACAATCTGATCTATTTCAATCTTATAATAAAGGATACAATATCGCAGCTATCGGAACAGCAGGTACAGGAAAAACAATGTGTGCTACATACTTGGCACTCAATGATGTACTACAGAAAGGAGAGTATGAAAAGATCATCATTATTAGATCTGCAGTTCAGACACGCGAGCAGGGCTTTATGCCCGGATCACAAGCACAAAAAGAAGCGGTATTTGAATCACCATATACCGATATTGTGAATGACTTATTTGGAAGAAAGGATGCTTATCAAGTTCTAAAAACAAAAGGAATGATTGAGTTTAAAACTTCATCATTTGTCCGAGGATTAACTTTTGACAATGCAATTATTATCGTGGACGAATGTCAATCAATGACATACCATGAACTTGACAGCATTATTACTCGTGTCGGAGAATCATCAAAGATTGTATTTTGTGGTGACACAAAACAAGATGATCTACAACAATCTAAAAACCGTGCCGATATTTCAGGATTAGTAAGCTTTGTTAAAGTACTAAATGCTATACCGTCCTGTGATGTTGTAAAATTTGGAGTGGAAGATATTGTCCGCTCGGGATTGGTAAAAGAATATATAATTGCAAAAGAGAAACTATTAGAGGCCGCATAATGCCAGCAGTTATAAGAAAAGGGATAGATAGTCATATTGGACATTTCAGTACAACTCCTAACCCTTTTCATAAAACTAAATATGTTGTTGCAGGACAAGGTAAGGTTACCGCTCAGGGTGGCCTTGCCGTAACAACAGGTGGATCAACAGCCTGCGGTGATGATGCCGTGGGCGGTTCATCAAAAGTAACTGCAGGTGGATACGCCGTCCATAGAACTGGTGATGCCACAAGTGGACATGGTAGTTATGTTGCAAATGCCGCTTCGGCAGGTTCAGACAAGGTTACCGCCGGCGGATAAATAACGCATGGCAAATCCAAATTACGCATCCTTATTAGCACAAATTGCAGCGGAGACCGATCCCGTTGCTAAAGCAGCTTTGGAAGCACAACTTGTCATTGTCGCAGAACTTACAGAAGAAGAAATAGAATTATTTGAGTATACCGCATTTGACTATATTGAATTTAACCCGGGTTATAATAACGAGTTCAAATCATATGTTGGCCAATACTTTAATGACGACGGAGATTCAACCTAATGGCTATTACCAAAAGAAGCACTAAAGGCACCTCATTAACATATAATGAGATGGACGATAACTTTGAAGCAATCGCACCGAGAACATCCGCGGAAGGTTCACTGCAATTACCATCAGGTTCAACATCCCAACGAGATACAACACCGATTAATGGCTATATACGATATAACAGTACACTGAACCAATTTGAAGGTTATGTGAGTGGGCAATGGGAACGGGTTGAGTCAACAACACAAGTTGGTACAGCAAACCAAAATGCGTTTTCTGAATTTATTATTGCAGGACAAACAAGTATTCTGGCGGATGCTGTCACTGATAGTATTACTTTTGCAAACAATGCTGGTATTTCTATTACGACCGATCCGTTAACCTCAACAATAACTTTTGAAAACACATCTATTCAAGATTTTGCTTTCTCAAGTTTAACAGGCGTACCAACAACAATTAGCGGTTATGGTATTACCGATGCATTTGACGGTGACTATACGAACTTAACAAATAAACCTACCATACCGACTAATAACAATGAGCTATTAAACGGTGCAGGATATATCAGTTCGTTTACAGAAACCGATCCTATATTCTCAGCATCCGCTGCTGCAAATATCATTTCGTCACAAGTTAGTAATTGGGATACTGCTTATGGTTGGGGTGACCATTCTATTCAAGGATATATCACTACCGAATCAAATGACTTAACTGTTGGTGTTACGTGGGTAACAGTTCCTGATCTTTATATTGCCAACACCGCGGTTGTTCAACACCAGGCTGACTTATCAATTACTGAAAGTCAAATATCTGATCTTGGATCATATATTACTGAGGTACCTTCTGAATATTTAACCGAGACTGAAGGTGATGCTCGATATGTTACTACCGAGACTGATCCTGTATTTAGTGCGCATACAACTTCAAATATTGTTGATGGCACAGGCTATCTTTATAATAACGGTAGCGGAACATGGATTTACGGTATACCAGGTGGTGGCGGTGGATCTGAGGTAAACGATTTAACAAGTGTAGTTACATGGACAACAGTTCCTGACGCATATATTTCAGAATCAAGTGTTACACAACACCAAGCCGCATTATCAATTACTGAAAGTCAAATATCTGATTTTGGTAGTTACCTTGCCGACGATTATACTTATACCGAAACTGATCCTATATTCTTGGCATCACCAGTTGGATCGGTAACAACAACACAAGTTAGTAATTGGGATACTGCTTATGGTTGGGGTGACCACTCAACACAAGGATATATTACAGGTGGATCAATTACTGAAACTGATCCTGTCTTTACCGCAGCGACAGTTAGTAGTATTACTGATGGCACAGGTTATCTTACAAACGATGGGTCAGGTAATTGGTCTTATGTTTCACCAAGTACTTTTATTACTCAAGGTAATGAAACAGTCACAACTTTAACTGCTGATTCAGTAAATCAAAAATTGGTATATACCGATGAAGATGGTACACAAAATGATGTTGATTTATCTTGGACAATTGATGATACCAATCTTGCAAGACTTACATCGGGATCCGTTAATTCTAACACAAAGATTGCCACATTTACTCGAGATGATGCCTCAACCTTTACAATAGATTTTAGTTCAATTGCCGCACCTTTAACAGGTTTGGTTGATGGTGACTTCACATCGGAAGGTTTGATGAAAAGAGGTCAAAATGCTGGTGATTATGAAATCATAACCGATAATTCTAGTAATTGGAATACTGCTTATGGTTGGGGAGATCACAGTACAGCAGGTTATAGCACTACATCTTATTCTGACTCCGATGTTGATACGCACTTAAATCAAGGTTCTGCATCCGCAGGTCAACTCCTGAGTTGGAACGGATCAGATTATCAATTTACTGATCCACCTGCAAGTGGTATTGCACTTACTGATTTTAGTGTAATTCAAAATACTCCAGGTACACCTACTTTATCTTATAATAATTCAACAGGCGCATTTACTTATACTCCACCAGATTTAAGTTCTTACCTAACAAGTGAAACGTCACACGCCGACGTTGTTGTTGATGGCGACTTTGCAACTACAGGATTGATGAAAAGAGGTGTAAGCGCAGGATCTTATACAACAATTACAGATAATTCTGGCAATTGGGATACTGCTTATGGTTGGGGTGACCACTCGCAAGCAGGTTATGCAACAGGTACTCTTTATACCGATAGTGATGTTGATAGCCATTTAAATAGTTCAACCGCAACTGTCAACCAAGTATTATCATGGACAGGCGCAGATTATGATTGGATAACATTAGCAACATCAAGTTATGGTGATAATGATGTCAACCTGCACTTAAATCAAGCATCCGCTGGAACAAACAATGTTTTAATTTGGGATGGTTCTGACTATGCATGGACAACACAAGTATCAGGTGGCATCGCCTCGGTTAATGATGATACTTCTCCATCATTAGGCGGTAACTTAAATCTTAACGGCTATAACATTACTGGTACACAAATTAACCTTAACGCATCAAGTTTTGTTGGTATTCCTCCAACAACTCTCGATGGCGGTAGGCTTGTGTTTAACCAAGGGCAAACAGGTACGCCATCATCAAGCAACACCAATTGGTCTTATATTGAGGTTGAACGCGGTAACTCTACAAACGTATCTCTTCGTTGGCATGAAGGTCTGGACAGATGGGAATTTACAAATAATGGTACCACCTGGGAAGAAATGGGATCAGCAACACCTGATTGGACAAATATTCAAAATACTCCTACAACCATTGCAGGATACGGAATTACCGACGCGTATGATGATTCCGCTGTTGATACACACTTAAACCGCAATACTGCTCAAATAAACGAAGTACTTACTTGGGATGGTTCTGACTATGCATGGTCACAAGCAACAGGTGGTGCAGCTGCAACTGAAAATGTTAATTATGTTACCATATCAGGATCAACAACAATTCTTCTTGCTAACGAAGGTCATTTTAACTTAAGCATTACAAGTGCATCAAACGGAGCAACCATTTTCCTTTCAGGTACAGGATTTAATCCATCGGACGAGTTCCATGAATTTTATGTTTTATATGTTAGATCAACAAGTACAAGCCCTGTTATTACCTGGGACTCAAATATCTTTTGGGCATATCCAGGCGGTGCGCCTGCCTTACCTGATTTTGGTAAAAGTACTCTTTTAAGATTTGTTAGTTATAATGCAAATGCCACATCACCAGCTGTACCTTATTATACTGCTTTTATTGAAGTAGAAAACATATTACCCGACGGCCGCGGCGGACAAACTTTGGGATCATTTAATTATAGTGTCGCATACACTGGTGTTTTACCTTTGAAATTTGGTGGAGCGGTTTCACCTGAACCCGGTATACAGGATGGTAATGTTTATGGGTCAGGAAACTTTGGTGATGGCGCGCATTGGTTTAATATTGATGGCGATACTCCTGGATATATTTGGGGCCATGCATCCGGCGCTTTATATTGTGTTGCTACACAACAATTTGGTGGTGGTGCTTATCAGCCTGGTACTGAGTCAATGTTTGAAAGTAGCCAACATAGAGACTTAACTTCTACTGCAGCAAATTCACCGTTTATGAGTCCAGACGGACTTAATTATTACAAAATTACTAACGATTACTCTCAATCTCCTGCCGGATATAAACTTCAACAGCATACCGTAGGTACTGCATTTGATTTAAGTACGATAGCTACAAGTCCAACCAACACTATTACAGTTACCGATTCGGCAACAAACCAAAACTTCTATGATTCAAGTGGAAATTGGGGACGGCCTACTTTTATAAATTTTTCAAGTGATGGCACAAAGTTGTTTATTGGCGGAAGAATTGCAGTATTAGCAAGATATGATTTAAGCGTAGCTTGGGATATTTCCACCATAACTTTTTCATCAGGTACTATTGCTCAAGCAGATCAATCGGTACGGTTCCAATCCTCAAATTCGGCAACAAGTAGTGGAAGCTGGTTTATGACAGGAGATGGATCTCAGGTTTGGTTCCAAAACAACGGAACCGGCACCATTATGAGTGTTGATATTCCAACACCTTATGATTTATCTTCAGTAACAAACCCAACTACGGATCCGGTATCACAAGGTAACTATTCTAATGAATCAACAGCTTGGCCGTCAAATGGTTATCCTGCTGCTTTACTATGGAGTGAGGCAACCGCAACAGAAGCAGCAGGTAAATATTTCTTTATAATAAGAAATACCTCGGGGGCATGCCCAACGTGCCATCGTGGAACTTGTAGTACTCCATACGATTTATCTACAATTACCTGGGATGACATTTTACCTACAGGTAGTAATATAGGAGCGTTAAGGGATCAAAACGATAGTAATGAAATCTCTTTAAACATTAGTATGGAAGATGGCATATATTTTAGAAACGAAAGTCAAGCAAGCACCAATGATAATTATGTTGTGGTTTTGGCATATGTGAACTCTAACAATGGGTTAGAGAGATGGGTACATTCAATAACTGACGGTAAGATTAATACAATAAATCCAACATTTTATGCTAAAGATAGTAATTATGATGGAACGGAATACCGAACGTTTGGTTTAGACTTTACTCAAACTGAACAAATGGTATTTTTGGAAAGAAGAAGATATGGCAGTCCTTCTAATTATAATTGGTATATAAGTTATTGCAATTTGCAAATTGGAAGTGGTTCATCTACGTTACCTGGAATTTCACGTAAAGATATTACAAGCGTGATAACCGAAGGTGGCTCATTGGCAACAAACCTTTCTACAATATATGTAGTCGGTTTACAGTTAAGAAAAGATCAGCTTTGGGCAAGCAACGGCAACCCTGAAATGTATGTCTTGAAAATGGTTCAGTCAACAGAGGTTTATCTCCAAAGAATTGTTAATACGTCAGGTAGAACATCGGCAAATAACACTAATAGCGGTTGGTCAACTGCCACCCCTTACGTAGTATTAGATTTATATAACTTAACGAACTATCCTCAAGATTCTAGGATTGCTGATTTTGTTATAACTCCTGACGGTACGAGACTTATTTGTGTATTTGAAGATGCATCTTTACATCAGTGGTCAATGTCCACAGCTTGGGATATTACAAGTACAATTACTCACGACGGAACACAGTATATACCGATTAAACGAGGAACTGCTCATATGCCTACACATATCCGTTTTAATTCAGACGGTACATTAGTTTACATTGTGAATAGAGATAGCATGGTTTATCAATATTCAGTTCTATTAGATATTTAAGGAAAGAGAATAATGCTTATACGAGTTAATGAAGATGGTACAATAATATATCCAGTAGAAGGTAAGGACATTCAAAAGTACGTTGAATTAGAAGGACTTGAGATTGAAGATTTTACTGATTTGGATCTCTCAACAATTAGGATATATCCAGTTGACATACAAAATCCTGTAGGTACTGAAACGCAATCTGCCGTGCAGCATACCGAACCGACATTGGTTGATGGCAATTGGGTTTTAGGATTTGATTTAGTATACCATTCTAATGAGGAATTAATTCAAAGCGCAAGTATTAAAAGGTGGAGACTATTATCTGAAACCGATTGGATGGCATGCTCGGATGTAACCATGAGCGATAATTGGAAAACCTATCGACAAGCACTACGTGATATTACTGAACAGGATGGATATCCTCAAACTATCAATTGGCCAACAAAACCTATTTGACAAGTTCCTACTTCTATGATATTATACAATAGAATCAGATAAAGGATATATTATGTTTAACCATGTTGACCACGGTGTTGTTTTACCTAAAATTACACGAGGTGCAGTAAACGGTCACCGCAAGTACTACACACCTGAAGGTAATGCTTACCCATCAATCACAACAGTTTTATCCATACTTTCAAAAGAAGGAATTATGGAATGGCGTAAACGTGTTGGTGAAGAGGAAGCAAATAAGATTTCTCGTCAAGCAGCAACTCGTGGTACAGCAGTACACAAACTTGCTGAAGATTACCTTAACAATGATCCAAATTGGCAAGGTAAACAAATGCCCGCTAATTTAAATTCATTTAATGATTTGAGAAAGATTATCGACGGTCGTTTAGATAACGTGTGGATGCAAGAAGAGTTTCTTTATAGTGATAAACTTAAGACTGCAGGTCAGGTTGATTGTATTGCCGAATATGATGGTGAACTATCAGTAATTGATTTTAAAACAAGTCGTAAACCAAAAAAGGCAGAATGGATTGAAGGTTACTTTATTCAAGCATCATTTTATGCCGCGGCATTCCTTGAAAGAACAGGTATACCAATCAAACAAGCAGTAATCCTTATTACAGTTGATGGCCATGAGGCACAAGTATTTAAGATCAGAACATTTGATTATCTTGAACACTTCCTTGCAGTCCGTAAAAAATATGCTGAAATAAATGAATAATTTGAAATTAAATCAAATTAACCATTGACATTTGGAATAGAATCAGTTATATTAGAATCATCAAATAAAGGAAAACTACTATGACAAAATTCGACAAAACAAAATTTAGCTTTCACGGCGGTTACTTGACATACACAGGTGATTATGAAGGTCGTCCTGTCTATAAAGAAGGTAAAAATGTTCATCCTTCAAATGTAGGTCGTGGCATTGATTTGTTTATTGCTCGTTTCAAGTACAGTGGTACACCAATCACAAAAGCAAAATTTCTTAAAGAACTGATTAGAAATTTTACTGTTGAAGAATATGTTGCAGCTCGTAACGGTCACGAAGTTTCGCCATTAGGAGTTCTTGATAACAAAAACCCAGGTTGGTCCGATAAGATTGTAGTAGCTTGGCGTGAAAAGCGAGGTATGAAAACTCTATGAATATATTTGTCCTTGATGAAAACCCCAAAATCGCGGCACAGATGGTCTGTGATAAGCATTGCTCGAAGATGATTATTGAGTCAGGGCAAATGCTTTCTACGGCCCATAGAATGCTTGACGGCTATATAGAACCGCGACCTTCTAAATCAGGAAAACGTATCGTAAAATATTACGTTCATCCTGACACTGAAATGGAGAATGTTCTATACAAAGCGGTACATCATTATCATCCTTGCACCGTTTGGTCGACGTTATCAAAAGCTAATTATATATGGCATTATGAGCACTTTCTAGGGCTCATAGAAGAATTCTCAGTGCGGTACAAAAAGTATCATATGACTGCGAGTAAGCTTAAAGATATCCTTGCTAGTCCTCCGCAGAATATACCGGATATTGGTATAACAGAATTTCCGCAAGCAATGAATAATTTTCCTTTATGTAAGGTTGAAGGTAATCCTGTTAGTGCATATCGTAAGTATTATAGTATGACTAAACATTTTGCAAAATGGGAAAAAGGTCGTGAAGCGCCATCGTGGTGGCAAGGATTTATAGGATACCCAGCGTGAGATATATTCTGTTAGATCAAGATGCTGGTATTTTTTTAGGTACACACCGTGTTCCTTTAGGTAACAATGAGTACGAAGGTTTTGTTATATTTTCATTAAACAATCCGTTTGGAATAACAAAGGCATATTCGTTTGATAATATAAAAGATGCTGAACTCTATATGCGGGCTTTTTTAATTAACGAATTTCCTGATATCCGTGTACTTGAAATTGAATGTCAAAACAAATACGTTGATGTTGTTGACCTACTCAAAAACGGTCTTGATGAGTTTACCTTTGATATGATTGATAATATTCCAATGATAAATGATACAGTTCATTAATTTCTTTTTAAATCAAATTAACTATTGACATTTGGTTTAGAATCAGTTATATTATTAATATAACAAATGAAAAGGAATCAGTTATGACAACTCAAACTCAAAAATTTTGGAAAGAAACACCACTTGCAAACGTAGCTTCATTAGTCGCAACTTTTCGTGGTTACGCTGCCCAGGAGGCTGATCTTGCTGATCTGTATAATTCAGACGCAGATGATTTTCATAAAGCAATTGTTCTTTTTCGTCAGTCGGACTCTGAAGGTCTTTCACAATACGTTTCAGAAATGGATACTTCTGCTCGTGAAGACTTGGTTGAAGCTTTTTGGTTTGACTGTGGTAACGATTTCGTTGAAAATGTTCTTGGTTTTTCAATGAGTAAATCTTGGATTAGAGAGAATACTCAGCAAGCTGCATAATAACTATTGACAAATGCTTTAGAATCAGATATATTAAATATATCGTAACAAACAAACTTAGGAAAAATATCATGGCACACGAACTTGAAATGGTAAACGGCGAAGCACAAATGGCATATCGCAAAAGTCAAGGATTACCTTGGCACGGTCTAGGCACACCAGTTGATGATAATATGTCACCACAGGAAATGATGCAAGCCGCAGGACTTGATTGGTCAGTTGAAGAAGTAGAATGTTTTGCCCCTTGGAAAGGTGAGAATATTGCCACAGGAACAAAGGCACTTATCCGTTCAACTGATGGTAAAGTACTAACGCAAGTCGGTAAGAATTGGAACCCAGTTCAGAATTCCGACGCATTTGATTTCTTTACTGAATTTGTATCAAACGGTGATATGCAGATGGATACTGCAGGATCACTTAAAGATGGCCAACTTGTATGGGCAATGGCAGACGTGAATGACGGTTTCTCATTGTTTAACGGTGATGAGGTAAACGGTTACTTGTTGTTTTCAAACCCACATATGTATGGTAAAGCAATTGATATTAAATTCGTAATGGAACGTGTTGTATGTAACAATACATTGGCAGTGGCGTTAAATGAAAAAGGTCAGCCATCCGTTCGCATGAACCACCGTTCAGTTTTTGATCCTGTAAAGGTTAAAGAAATTCTTGGTCTTGGTCATAACAAGGTTCAGCAATTCAAAGAAGCAGCAAACTTCTTAGGTACTCGTCGCTATACTGATGAGAAGCTTACAGAATTCTTTGGTGTTGTATTTGGCAAATCAACAAAGGAAAAAGAAATCCTTGCACGTACAGCAAAAGAAGCAATGGCATTGGTTGAAGATCAACCAGGTGCAGATTTTGCGCCAGGCACATGGTGGAATGCTTACAATGCCGTTACTTATATGACTGACCACAAACTAGGTCGTTCTACCGACTCACGCATGGCATCAGCATGGTTTGGTGGCAATGCAAAACGTAAAGTTGATGCACTTGATACAGCATTGGAAATGGCAAATGCTTGATATTAAATCAGTTATAATTTGGGGAGTAGCTTGCGGGCTACTCCTTATTCTCGCTGATCCATTAATGATTATCCGACCACTATAGGAGCACTAAATGAATTACTCATTATTATTTTCAGTTTGCCATCTTGTAAGTATTTCAATGTATTCTTATTTGCAAGATGAACGTTATTTAATTATCGCAGGCGCAATGCTTGTTTGGTCACTTTTTAATTTTATCAAAGTTGGTGCGTTAGTTCTATCACCACAATTTGAAATATCTCTCGATTTGAATGAAGATATTCCTTTATCTTATAAGTATTTGCTAATCTGTGCATCAGCATTATCAGCATACGCAATATGGTCTATAGGCTATAGTTTTTTCGCAGGGTTTTCTGCCGTTTATATTATAACTGTATTTGTATCTTTAACTATCCAACTATTTGATATTGATATGACAACTACAGATGAGGATGAAGAATGAAGATTTTAATATTTGGCTTGCCGGGTTCAGGTAAAACCTGGCTTGCCGAACGACTACAAAAGCGTTTGAATTGCGCTTGGTTCAATGCCGATAAAATCCGTGAAATGGCAAACGACTGGGAATTCAGTGAAGCTGCTCGTTTACGCCAAGCTTATCGCATGAAAGGTATTGCTGATTACGAAAAAGAAATGAGACGAATGGTTATCTGTGATTTCGTTTGTCCACTTGAAGAAACAAGAGAAATCTTTGATGCCGATTATACCGTATGGATGGATACTATCCAAGAAGGTCGATTTGGTGATACTAATAAAATGTTTCAAAAACCTTCAGAGGTTAATTACCATGTAGAAAAATGGTTTGATAACACAGATGAAGGTTTAGCAGATGCTATTGAAAGACATATAAGGATTAATAATGTTTGATTACAAGAAACCAACAGTACAGATGCTAGGTCGATGGCAACCTTGGCATGATGGTCACACCGAACTATTTAAACGTGCTCATTCAATCACAGGTCAAGTTGTTATTATGGTCCGTGACGTATTTAACTTTGACGGTGATGCAGGTGCAGGTCGTACCGCAACACAAGATGATAATCCTTTTGGTATTATTGACGTTATTAATAATATTGAAGCAGGTCTTAGACTACACGGATTTGAAAATGGTTATGAGTATTTGATTTTAGAAGTACCTAACATTGTTGATATTAGTTACGGTCGTGGTGTTGGATATACATTTACCGAACACGATTTGGGTAAAGACATCCATGACATATCAGCAACAAAAATTCGTCAACAAATGCGAAAAGAAGGAAAACTCTAATGGAAGCCCCAGTTTTTGAAAAGGGATACCCAAGCTATGACGCGGTCAACCGTGATAGAATGGGTGATATGAAATTTACAACAGCAGGAGATATTATGGCAGCACAAGACACATATCAAGTAACAGCAGATGAAATTCGTTCTTTTATTGAACGGTTTGAGCGTCTGCAAACAGAAAAGCAAGACATTCAAGATGCTCAAAAAGAAGTGATGGTTGAGGCAAAAGGACGAGGTTATGATACTAAGGTTCTACGTAAAGTCATTGCAATTCGTAAACGTAACCGTGACGATGTAGATAATGAGAATGCTGTAACTCAAATGTATATGGAAGCATTGGGAATGTAATTTACAAGTTACAATCTGGCATTAAAAAAGGAGGGGAAAATCCCCTCCTTAGTAGTATCGTTAACCGATATCTTATTATTATTGTTCTTAGAACAAGTTAGATACCAATACACGGCGGTAGTACAAGTTGGTGTTTGCTGTAAGAGCACCAAGACCTTGTGAGTCGTGGTCACCTTCAGCATATGGGTTAGCAACCATACCGTAGCGAGTCTTAAACCCGATTTTTGGTTGGAAGCTGTTTTCACCAACGGCACGAACCATTTGCAACGGTACGTATGGGCAATAGAACAAGCCAGCATCAAATGCACTTGAACCTTTATAACCGACAACCAAATAGTTGCTGCCTGCATATGGGTCAATATACACTCTGTAACGACCGTTAAGAACACCGGCGAATGTGTTGCCTGTATCATCAACTGCCAAGTTGTTACCGTTAAGTGCTGGTGTGTAGTCGAGTACACCGGCCATTTGCAATGCTGATGCAACATCAGAAGAACAGATAACCATGTTACCTTTACCACGACGTGTACCTTTTGCGATTGCGTTTGCTTCTTGTTCAATTTGGAACATCAAGCCCTTGAACTTCTCAACAGACCAACGTCCGTTTGCATCAACGTCAAGATCGAATGTACCAGGAGTAGCTGTAGCTGTTGCACCTGCTTTAGCAGTTGTGTAAATTGTACGAACTAATTCACGGTTGATTTCGACCAAGATTTCTGATTGCAGAATGTTTGCCAGCTCTGTTTCAGCATCCAAACCGTGTACGGCTTTAAGATCCTGAGCAAGTTCTGTTGTGTATTCTGCTTTCAATGCGCGTGATTTTGCAGTTACGGCAACTTTCTCGATTGAGAATGCCATTTCAGCAAATCCTGCACCTACACCGTCGCCCAATGCTTCAGCTGCTGCTGTTGTCATACCTGTACCAGTATTAGCAGTTGCAGCGGAACCAACAGTACCCGCAGATGCGCCAGCACCTGAGAAGCCTGTTGCTGCTTCGTTGTAGAATGCTTCGTCACCAGCTTGGCTGGTGTAATGCGAACGCATTGCGAAGATCAAGCCTGTTGGGCCTGTCATAGGTTGAACACCAGCAATGTCATATGCCATCAAGTTTGGCATAGCACGGCGTACCAATGAAATCAGGATAGGATCGTAACCTGCAACAGGACCTGCTGCAGTTGCGCCTGAACTGAAACCTGCTGGTGCGGAACCTGCAGCATTGGTTGGTGCGGCTTCTGACAACAAGGAGCTCATGCCCACTTGTGTGTCGCCTGACTCCATAAGAGCCTTTTCTGTGTTTTCAAGAATTGTAGCGGTTACGCTTTTCTTGTGCTGATCGGCGATTGGTGAAAAAGAATCGTGCTCAAGAATTGGGCCCCACTTCTCCACAAGCGCTTGATAGTTTGACTGAGTCATATCTGTCTATCTCCTTGTTTTGGTTTTCTTCTGGATATATTTATAAAAGTTATTATTTCAAATGTGTTTTAGCATTAAGAGCCTCGACGAGAGCATTAACTGTATAATAATCCGATGCAGGTTTAGCTACAACGGTATCTTCTACAATGATTTCGTCTTCCTCAACATTAGCATCTTCCGTTACGGCTTTTGCTTCTGCAAAGAATGATTCCTTAAGAGTATTAAGGTTTGCGGTGTACTCTTCGATATTATTAAAATCGAGCTTTTCAGCAAGAACCTTCATTCTTTCCTGTTGGGTCAGAGTAAGATCCTCAGTGACTTCTGCGAACACTTTTCCGGCTTGCAAAGAAGTGATCTCTTTTTGCAATGCAATGTTCTCGTCAATACGAGTATTTGCATCAGTTTTCAATCCTTCAACTTCTTCTTCAAGCTCAGCAACAACATCAATGGTATCTTCATTGATTGCAATGTTGTGCTCTTCAAAAAGTCCTTTCAGACCGTCCATCAACGATTCTGCCATTTCAACCTTAATGCCGGCTTCGATAGCAACTTCGTTTTCTGTCATCCACTCTTCTACAACATAGTCGAGATAGGAATCTAGGTTTTCAACAAGGCCATTGACAGTTGAGTCAATTGAAGATTTCATTTCTTCATCAAGCTGTGTTGAATATTCTTCATTCATTTTGGCAGCTTTTGCCGCAGCACTTTCATTTACTGCTGCTTCAAATACCAAAGTTACTTTTGATTTAAACTCTTCTGAAAGATCCATGCCTTCAAACATTGCTGAGATTGATTCGTCAAGTTCAACGACTTCTTCTACAACAACTTCTGCATCAGCAGATTCTGCATCTTCTTTCATTCCAGGTGTTACTGCTGCAATTTTTTCAGGTGTTGGATCAACCTTCTTTGCTACATCAGCCTTGTGTTTTTTTGCCGTACCGCCTTTTGGTGTAACAGGATCTTCAACTGAAGAAACACCATCGTCGGCTACAAACTTTTCTTGTAGTTCATCTGACATGCTTACTACTCCTTTTGTTATATTCTTTATACCTAATATTTATAATTTTCATTTTCTGAGTGATTCGATAAATTTATTCAACATAGCAGCTGCTTGTGCTTCATCAATCCGCTTGACAACTGTTTTGTATTGTGTTTCAACTTCTTGTTGAATTTCTTCAATCACTTCAGCAACCTGTTCTTGAACCTGCGCAGGCAACCAAGAAGATGAAGCAATGTCATAAAAGTATTCAACATTTTCCATAATACCATTTACGAAACAATTAGGGCCAGACGGATCGGTTACAACATCAACAGTAGCTAAATGGAAATCTGATTGAACTTCCATGATACCATCTTTTGTTGGTTTAACTGAACCAAGTCCACGTGTTGATACACCGACCTGAACTCCTTCGTCAATGAATGTCTTAACAATTTCACCCATTGGAGTACCAAGCAATTTTGCTTTACCCATAAAGTTTGAACCATCTCTCCTCATTTCAGTAATCAAATGAGATACACGGTCGCCGTTTACGGTTGGTCCATCAGGGTGACCAAGTTCCCCAAGAGCTCGTTTGGTTTCAACAAAATCTTTATTGTATCGAACCATTTCTTTCTCAAGGATTTCGGATGGGTAACATCTACCGTTGCGATTGTTAATGTCACCTTGCATAAAGATACCTTCAATGAAGTAGGACTTTTTGCCAGTTTCTTCATTTAATTCTGTGCTCGTTGAGGCACTTTCGTTAAAAATTTCTGTAATAAGTTTCATATCATTAGGTCCTTTATTTGTAATATATTTATAATATTATTACCTTTTAATCCTTTATTGAAGTGCTTCTCTTGCAAATCCTACAATTTCGTCAAAACCTGCTTGATCTTTTTTCATAACGGATTCCATTTGTTTACGGTTTTTTGTATTCAAACCTTTAAACATTGAATTAAGCAATTTTGCATCTTGAGGTGAAATCCTAGTTGATTTACCGTTGTCAAATTTAAAATTACCAGATTTTACTGCTTCGTCAATCGTAGCTGCTTCATTTTTCTCCCAAGGGGCTTTTTTCAATGTGACTGCTTTTTTACCCTCTTTGGATGGCGCTGTTGCCTTATCCAATTCTTTTGCAAGTGCAGCACTTTGGCTTTCTTTAATACCACCGCCAAGAGCCTTTTTGATTAACTCATTTGCTTTAACTTTTTTGACTTCCGACATTTTATCCATGCCATGGTCATCTGTTTGTTTTGCTCTTGTTGTTCTCATAACTGTGCGAGTTTTGCCATCAGGACCAGTCATAGTTACTGGTTTTTTTGTAGCAGCTTGAGTTGTTTCCTCAAGTTCTTCGCCCATTGACATTACTTCGGCTGTTGCATAACTGTAAAGTGTTTGCATTTCTTTTGCCACACCTGCCAATTTGTTTTGAAACCATTCTTCAGGATCTGATGTTTTTGACACATATGCCGCAATACCTTGCATTGCGTGTGACATTGAACGCAAAGCATTCATCATCATTGGCTTTTCTTCCATTGGGTTTTCAGCAAGATCAACATCTTCTTTCATAGAATTTTTATATAGATCCAATGCTTTTGCATATTTTGGATTTTTCATCATACGTTTTGATTCACCGTGATCTGGATTATCGTGTGCCATACGGACCGTAGGCTCATCCAAGGAATGCTTTTTCATATGTTTCTTATATGCATCAAACTTCTTAGGATCGACGGTCTTGCCAAAGGATTTACTCATTGGTTTCATTGAACGTGAGATCTCATCAATTTGTTTTGCTTCTTCGCCTAACTTACGACCGCCGCCTGCATCTGAACCAGTTTTCTTGATATATGCTGAGTCATATTTTGCATCGGTGCCATCATCGGCAGGGCGCTTTTTCATAGTTTTACCTTTGATTTCACCAGTAAAAACTGCGTCAGGTGCAACCGGGTGTTTAACTGTTTCAGCATCGTGCATATCTTTAAAGCGATTATTTTCATCGGAGCGGTTATGCTTCGATACTTCAGCTAGTTTTTGTTTAAAAGACTTCATAACGCCTCTCCTAAATTGATTTAATTCTATTTATCATTTTATTCTTCTGCAGGCTCATCAGGGTATTCAGCTTTTTCAGCTTCAATCTGTTCCTTCATATCTTTCATTTCATCATCTGACATCTGAAGGACGTTACGGATAACCCATTCTCTTGAATAATAAACACCAACATGGTCTTCAACATCACGTAGTGTTTGCATACGTTCACGGATAATTTCTGCTTCTTTTAATTCTTCAAAGTAATTATCATTAATAAAATCGTAACGAATAGCATTTTTGATCTGTGCAAATTCTTCAGGTGTCATAATGCCTTTAAGGATCATTTGTCTTTCGAGCATAATAGTAAACAATCCAGCAAACCGTGATCTAACACGGCGAATCATTTTAGTAAACTTCAATTCGTCACGAGTAATCTCTGTACTTCTACCAAAAGTATTCATTGTTTCAGGCTCAAGACGTGTTAACGGTACACGTAATGATTTAAACAACTTGTTCTTAAAGTATTGCATATTTTCATCAGTACTTAGTGCCTGAGATGAACCTCCTGCAAGTGTATCAACTTCTGTTGACCTTTCACCGCCTCTACGAGGGAACCAAAAGTCTTCAGTCATTGTCATCATTTTACGGGCATCACTAATTTCACCAGTACTTGAATTATATTGTAACTTATTCTTATGGCGAACCATCATATCACGTAGATATTGTTCAGCCTTTGATTTCGGCAAGTTACCAACATCAATATAGAAAATACGGCGTTCAGGTGCTCTCGTTAATGTATAGATAACGGTTGCATCTTCCAACATTCTCAACTGATTGAGTGGTTTAATTGCGGGATGTAGATATGACAAAACAAGGGAATTAGTTTCATTCATAAGACCTGAAGTAACTCGAGCAACCGAGTCCTTAGCAATTTTGTAGCCTTGTGTACCTTGAGTTGCTGATGATGATCTATCGGCACCAAATCCATTTTCAGAATACATATAATATTCTGCTTTTACTTTTTTAACTGGGATACCGCTATGTGTATCCTTTTGACGTTTATCAACCTCACGAATAAGTTTAAGTTTCCGTGGATCAACATATCTTACCTCAACAATACCTTGCTTAAGGTCTTCATTATCAATCATCATATGATAATTTAATCTTCCGTCTACATAGAACTTGGAAAATATTTCATATGCGGTATTTTGAAAATCCAATAACGTCAGGACATTTTCAAATTCTTCAGTAACTTTATTCTTAACTTTGTCGGGAAGATCGGTATCATCTAATACGATCTCGACAATTTTATCATCTGATGAGATACTAATTGCTTCATTAATAACTTCATCAATGCCCTGAGTAATTTCAGGTTGCATTGCCATAACTCTATATTTTGTAACAAGCTCGGATTCTGTTTTGGCATTCCCTTCCATATCGAGGAATGTACCATAAAAGCCACCCATAGCATTGCCGACGGTAATAGCACCGTCATCATTTTGCGGTTCAGCAAAGGAGACTGGAACATTGTCCGCCTCCTCTACCTCACGCTTGATTTCAAAACCAAAAATTCTCATTTATTTCACCTTGTCATATTATATTAAGTGGTTGGGATACCGGTATTGCCTTCAACTCTCCATAAATCATATTGGAAGGTAACACCGAATTCTTCGATGGTATCCTGCTGTTGCCAATCCATTTGAATTCCTTCAATTGCAGTTGGGAACATTCCTTCAAAAACATATGTTCTGAGAACTGAACCATTTTTACTGAATTGAGTAATCAACCCATTTGACTTGTAATCCTGTGGCAACCCACGGACATTCGAGTCGTGTGAGTTGATTGAATTTGACCAAGCTTCCATAGCATTACGGATAGCAAAATCTTCATCGTTGATAATTGTGACCGACCAATCTGCGAATACTCTATCACCTGCGTACTTTACTTCTCTTCCAAAGTATGGTACAACATACTGACCTACTGTCGATTCTGGAATTCCCGCAGAACGGACCATGAATGGCACTTTAAAGTCAGCACCCGGAGCGACCGGGTTAGTGATTTGAACTTCGAATAGCGTAGGACGAGCACCACCACCAACTAGCTCCGATTTGAACTGATTGATATTAAATGCCATTTTCTATTCTCCTTTTATTAATCTATTTATTAAGTTAGCTGACCAACAATTTCGTCAAACTCAATACCTGTTCTTGTTGCGATAAATGTCAATTCAATAACATTAATAGAACGAGCAGGCTTGATAAAGATGCTTGCACGGAATTTGTTTTGATCTACAATTTCAGGAGTGTTCACAGTAGAGTCAGAAATTACTCTATAGTCAATAATACCACGTCTTCCTTGAATGTCACGTAGGAACGGATCAACAATATTTTTAAATTGTGTTTGAGTAAACTCGTCGTTTAGCTCGAATAAGAACCCTTCCGCCGCGGTAGCAATTGCTTTCTCAACTGCAATAAACAGCCTACGAACATTGATGCGGTCAAATGCCGATGCGAATGTCTGAGATGTTTTATCACCGAACAACAATACTCCTTGTCCGATTTGAGACATTACTGGGTTAATTCCTTGACTATATAGCTGATCTCGTTGTGCTTTACTTGGATTAAATGCAAGCTTAACAACATTCTTAATCAAACCTTTTCTAAATCCTGCAGGTGATTCCCATACTTCAACTCTTGATGCAAGACCTGCCATGTCACCGTTTAATGGTACCCAGCGATATTGGTCGTTATATTTATCATAGCGATACTTATATCCGCTATCCATAAACATATATGAGTTCAATGGGCTAATTTTATTTTTGTGTGCAATAATTTTAGTCATTTTGGCATTTGGTTTATTTTCATCAACTGCGGCTAGTTTTGATGGTGAAACATACATTACGCAATCTTTACGTACGTCAACAATATTTGACATAATGTAGCTTGCGTGTGTACCAGCATCATCACTTTTACCAACAAGGATACTTGAAATATCAATTTCGTTTGTATTTACGAATTTGTCATATGCGCCGCCAATTGCTGCAAGTGTTGTATTTGCTTCATCAGTTGCATTTGATCCACCGTTCATTGTTTCGTAAACAGTAATGTTTGTATTAGCGGTTCCGATAGTTGCGGTATTTGCAACATTAATCCAAGATGAATTGTTTTCAATTACAGTATCGTAATATTTTAATGTACCGTCTGCTCTTGTTGCGCCTACTGTAGTTGATAAGTTTTCAAATGTTTCCAGGATAGTATTTGCTTTTCCTGAAATATTTCCTGAATTATCAATAACTGCAACGTGAATATGAAACGCGTCGGGTGCACCATTGAACAAGCTATTATATGCCCACTTAGTTTCCATTGAGATGGTAGGTAGTGCGGTTGCAGCCAATGTGTATGCATTACCAAACCCCATGGTATACGCATAACCTGTTACTGTATTTGCTTCGATAATTTCTGATTCTGCAACGGAAGCAACACTAAGGTTTTGATAACCTACGCTATCGTTACCTACGGTAAGTATATCACCCGCAGTTACAGTTGTAATTCTGTCAGCAGGTACAACTTCAAAAATAACGCTTGTGGCGCCAAACTCAATAGTTTGCTGAACTGCTGGGTTTGAAATTTTATTTGTTGGAATATCGCCTGCAACAATTTCAACATTACCAAATCCTTCTGAGGAACAATAAGCAACACTCAATGAGTCGCCTAGAACACCCGGATATTTTGCTGTGAAATTTGTGTTTGCAGCGGTGTTTGAACTGTCGTCGGCACGTACTACCCACAATGCATTTGAATATGCAAGGAAGTCAGCAGCAGTAAACCATGTTTCGTAGTTTTCATCACCTGGTTTACCAAAACGGTCTGCCAATTGCGTTTCTGCTGAGATTAAGATCGGCTCGTTAATTGGACCCCAATTAAAAATGCCAGCTATCGCAGCAGGTGGTGTACTGATGGCCGGGACAACCGCCGATGCGTCGATTTCTCGAACGATGACCGAAGGACTTACGGAAAAAGCCATATTTTTCTCCTTTATGTATTAGAAACTTGTTTTTGTTTTATCACTGTTTCTATTTATAAATGTTCCGATTTACAGCACCAACCCATTATCATCGTCAGCCCAATCTCCGCCTGTATCAATAAACCCAAATGGAAGCATTTCCTCATCTATTTGTTCTTCGGTTTTTTCTCTAAGCTTTGCTAACGTGTGTATATCAGATAATTCTCTAAAATAGTCTTGGCTAGTAAACCAAGCAAATATTACCAAGTTCATTACCAGGTCATCGTGTGCACCTGGCTCTGCCTCATATGAATTTCCTTTCCGTGAAAACCGAGACAGTTCTTGTATTGTGTCATAATCCCGTAGTAATACTTGATCTTGCTCTACTAAAAGTTTTAGCATTTGGCAACCAGTACCCTTTACGAGTTTTGTTGTTCTTATTCCATTGTCTAATCTTTTACCACCAAATCCTGACGAGACACGTTTACCTTTGGCGCCTGCGTTTTCGGTGTATAATAAGTTTTCATAACCCAGATCCATTAAAAGAACATCACTCACTTGTTCTCCAATGTCATTAATTTCTATTAAAACGCTTGCTTCATTATAAAGATTACCTATTCTATATATAATAGATGCAAAATCTACAGGTGTAACAAAGTTATCTCTATACACGCAAACCTGCTCATACGGCATAGTTGTAGCATCAAGTACTGTAAATGTTGAGTAATCTAATCCTTTACCTCGAGATACGTCAACTGTCATTACATATGAGTGTTCAGCAATTGGTTTTGCATATTGAGAAATACCTTCAGCCTGATGTAAAGGTTGGTCATATGCTAAGGTTTTAAGTTTTGCACCACTAATAAGTGTACCTGAACTGCCTAGAAACTGGCAACAGTATTCTTGGTTGAACTTTTCTTCATCATAATCAAGTGCCTCGAGTGTTTCCTGTTTCCATTTCTCATCACGTCCTGGAACATCATCCCACATAACTTCAGTATACTCATAACCGTTTGTACCTTCTTTTGCACCTTTACAAGTTTTCCAAAAATGGTTTAACCCATTAGGTGTAGAAGTCATCAGAAGTTTTGTTGACTCGCCAGACGAAATAGTAGGATAAACAGATGCGAAAAATTCGTCGTATCCTTCAATAAATGCAACCTCATCAAGGTATAGAAAATTAACAGACTTACCACGAATTGCGCTCGAAGACGTAGTACCTGCCACCACTTGGCAACCATTTTCAAGTGCAATGTTTCCTTTGTTCCATTCTTCAATTCCTTGTTGAAGCCATTTAGGTAATGCTTCATATGCTAACTTGACTCGAGCCATAACTTCCCTTGAAGCATCACCTTTGTTTGCCAAAATAGCAACTGTTTTAAATTCATTAAACAAAATATAGTGTAAAATGATAGCAACCGCAGTTGTTGTTTTACCTGACTGACGCGCTGTTAATACCGCGACGCGGCGATTATTTGTAATCTTTTCAACAATTTCTTCTTGATAGTTATACATATCAAACGGTACAAGACCACGGTCAACATGGACGATTTTAATATATTCCTTTGCGAAATAAATTGGATCATCCGCACATTTGGTGTACTCCTGAATAAGTTCGGCATTCCATTCAATACCTTCACCAACACGTTTAAGATGTGAGTTACCTAAGTACCCTTTATCCATCATCTTTGTCACCTTTAAGCATTTTCAATAAATCAGCGGTGGACAAAATTAAATTATTATTAGTTACGTTTTGCTGGTCAGGTTTACCGCCATTCTTTTCTTCTTGTGCGTATTTCTTTTTAGTGGAAATATCAACATAATCTTTATTGGCATCAAGCAAGGTTTTCATTAATGTTGAAACAACCTCAAATGCCCGTGGTGACTCAGATTGCTTTGCAATTTCAACCATTTCTTTAACAGCATCATCACCCATTTCAATTATGTTCTTGACATTCTTTCTTGCCAATTCCATATCAGAAACATTCTCATCATCAGATGCAATAGCAGGAACCGATGGTTCTTCAATTGGTGCTGGGACAATTTCATTAACTTCATCTTGTATTTCACTCAAAGGTCGAATACCTAATGCCTTTGAAATATGGTCATCATTCATTATGTATCTTCCTCATCTATAATTGTTATGATTCCCCAATCATCTTCAAAGTCAATTTCGGTATATGGAACCGTTTGGGCAATATCCGTTGTTGCAACATTAGCAGCGGTCATACCTGGCTGAAGTGTTACTTTTTCCAATAAAGGACTTGTTATATCAGAGTCCGGGGCAAACTTTGCATCAATAAATTTAATAACTTTCTTAGTTCTTTCAGGGCCGTAATACCAACCTTTAAGTGTAAAACTCAATGTATATAGAATAGCACGCCGTTCGGTATATTCACCTTCATATAAATCTTCTGTTATAACACTCTGTAAAACAACAGGAACATCAATAGGTGGCAAATCAGGAATTAGCCTAGCACTTACAGTCCAATCAGGTTGAAAGAATGGTAGAATTTGTTCTAATATTTTTGTTGCGTCTTCTTGATACTTTGTCATAATATATAATGAAAAGTCAAGGTTATAAGGTGCACCGCTATAAACATAACTTTTTGAGTCGTTAGTATCACCTACTGCTTTTGATTTCATAACTCGTTGGGTTGTACCAATTTTGCGCTCACCGTCATAAGACATACTTGTCATTTCAAATGACATTCGTGGTAATGTGATTGCTGACCTGCGGTTTAAACCAGGATCTTGTTCAACTCTTGATAATATTTTTTGCATTGGTGCATATGAAATAGGAACAATCATAGATTGCTTCGTTACACCTGCGTTGTCGCTTCTTTCAATTGTTAACTGATTAAACAAGGTACCAAATATTGCTACATATTTTCTTGTAAGACCGTTGTAAAAATGATTTGCTATTGCCATGTTAATCGCCTATGCTTATGTTTTCACTAAACGGATCAATCTCTGAGAAGTCAAGGATACCGTCACCTTCAGTTTCAAAGAATGTATTCTGTGCGATTGGATCGGTGTTTGCCAATGCCGTAAGTGTTGTTGGTGTAGTAGGATCAATAGCATCAAAGAACGTATCAATGTTTTCAACACCTGTCTCAAATCTTTCACCGCTGTATTCCATCAATTCGCATCTAAGGTCATATACCTGTAACGCACCGGTTTGATAAAATACACTTTCGTGCTCGACGTGCATAATTTTGAATATCTTTTCATTCAATGGGAAGTAAATACAGTCACCTTCAAGCGGCCTTGTCTTTACTGGGTTTTCACGAGTTGCAAATCTTTCAAATGTTCGGAATGCTACTGTGAATGTAATTGAGTCTCTGATCTGTAAACCAAATCTTGACAGGAAGTCACCTTCACCTTCAAATCCATCTACGTTTTTAACATACATTTCCATCTGATAGGTTTCGTTAAAGATTGACAAATCATCTTCGTTGAGTATTTCATCTTTTGCTTGAAATGCCCTTGAGATATAGATAGTGTCAAGACCGTAGATTTGAATTGATTCAATAACTAGGTCATCTACGAGATTTTGCTCATATGTGTTATCGTAATTTTGAAAATAAAGATTTGTCGCCATGGTTACCCAATGAAGTTATAAGTAAGTGGTTGAAGACTTTGTATAGCATCCTCTTCCATTCTTAACTTATCTTCTCTCGCCTCCGCTAAAATTTGCTCACCGTTAAAAGACACACCGCCAACAAGCTGCATATTATTAAACTTGGTGAGGTTTAAACCCCATTGTTCTCTTACTAAAACTGCAGCATAATTTTGCAGCCAACGGTCCGACCAAACATCTTCATAAAAATCTTCATCTACAATGTCATATGCTTCAACGATAATATATGTACCTACAACCCATCTCGATGGATCATTATCAATATAAAGTTTATTAACGTGTTTGTTATAGCGGATGAGAGGTTTACCGACAAGGATCTCTTGCATAAATTCAATATGCTGCATAGTCATAAAATAATTCTGTACAGAGTAACTTGTTAGTTCGGTGATATTATTTAAAACGAATTGATATTGGACATTAAACATACCAGACCCAGTGGCAATACTTGTATCAAAATCAAATACTTTTGAAATACCGAGTAATTTTTGCGGCAATTGAATATAACCGTTATCTTTATCAGCTTGTGTAATTTGATGTTTTAGATATATAAGTTGACTGCCGTTGTAATGGTAATCTCTCCAAAATGAAATTGCTTCATCAACGCGGTCATCTACTTGTTCGTCCGACACGTTAATCTGAATAACTGGCGCGCCAATCTTTCTTAAAATATGTTCTTTAAATTCATCTCTTGTTGTTGGCTGTGCCATGGTTGTCCCCTTATGCCAGCTCTGATCTTACAATGATCTTAATGTAGCCAGTGTTTGGAAATGTTTCTGATGTTCCGTTTGTATAATCAATTTGGAATTCTGCCGAGTGAATACCTGTGTTTGCAGTATCACCTGGTTGCCAATCATATTTGACTATTCCTTTTGATGCATTAACAACTGCACCGGTTCCGTCTGTGACAATAGATGTTCCACCTTCGGAAGTCATATGAAATTTTATAGCAGATGCATTTGTCATGGATCGTGCTCTTCCAGTTGCGTCGGTTAAAACGGCCTCAATAGAAGGAGCTGTATCGTTTTGTTTAATGTAAAAACTAGCCGCCATTGTACTTTCTCCAAGTCTTTTGTTTTTATTTATTCAATGTCTTTAGTAGCTTTTTACTAAACGACCTTGTGATGGTCTTACGAGTGTTTCGTTTCTATAATCACGGCTGATAATTTTAACTCCTGTTCTTAAATCAATATAGTTATTATCATCAATTCTTACACCGTTTTCACCGCTTTTTGTTGTTCGCAATCCATTCAAACTATTTAATATGTTTAACTCATTCTGTCCATCATTTCCATTACGAAATGCAAGACCATTTAATCCTGTCCTGCTATATTCTCTTGTTGAATCATTGATTGCAACTGATGAGAGTAAAAATGGTACAACAGTATCACCTTCAAATTCTGATACTTGCGCCATTCTTGATGAAAGGCCAATTTCAAATACCTTATCAAAAATACCTTTGACGGGTACTTCACCTGTGCCTGTTGTAGTAAATGATGTTTTAGGTTTACCCCGGGCCGATACTAATACACCTGTTTGGAAATCCGTTATGAAATCAAGTGTAGTGTTTACAGTACCACGGTTTGGTACATCAACTTCAGTATCTGTTGTAAATGTAACTGTCTGGTCCAATGCACCTTTGATTGGTGCTATTCCTGTTGCATCTAAAATAAATGGTACGAGCACATCACCATCAAAGGCGCCTGTTGCTACGGAAGATGATGTTGATACCCCAAATGAGATACCGACATCAGCACTACCAACAATTGGATTAAATGCTGTTGATGAAAAGGTAAAAGGTAAAGTAAATGCTAGATTACCAGATGCTGGTACTCTTACACCGTATGAAACAACGGAAAAATCTAGTGTATTACTTGAGGTCCCTGTTGCCATGGAACGTCACCTCCAGGCTTATGCACCGCCCGCAGTGATTGTGAATGAAGTAATAGAAATTTGCTGTCCAACAGCAATACTTGTGTTATCGAGTTCCATATCACCGCCGCCTGAGGTTACTGTGATTGATCCTTGCATATGGCATGATGTGCCACCAGAATTGTGTATTCGGAAATAACCTGCAACACCTGTTGAGTCAGCAGATAAATCTTGCCATGAACCTAATAGGTTTACAACACCACTCGAAGGTGTACCTAAAAAGTCAGAAGGTAATGTCATGGTTGCAAGAACGGTACCTGTGTTTGCTGAAGCACAATTAGTAGGTGGTGATCCTGTTGAAATTGTGAGTATTGGACTAACGCCTGTTGTTGTTTCTATTGCGGCAAGTGTCGCATTTCTAACGTCGTCGGATAATTGAAACGCCATTTCTTTCTCCTTTTAAATAAGAATTGTACTGTGTTCCAACTATTTATAATTAGTTACGCCTTTCAATATCATCTTCTGATAATGTATCGCCCATCCATACTTCAATCACCTTTACAGGTGTTTTACCGACGTTTTTAGCCAAATGCCATGTCTTTACAGGAATGTCGATACTGTCACCGGTTGAGTAAACCTTAGATGTTTTGTATCCATTTGGAAACTCAAGATTCATTTCAAGTTTACCATCAACAATATGCCAGTGTTCTGAGCGAACAAAATGTCTTTGGTCTGATAGTGATTTTTTAACATCAATAGACAACTCCTTAACTTTCCAATGACCATTGTTATCAAGGTTACGATATTTACCCCATAGTCTTTGTGTTTCAGGCTTATCCCAGTTTTCAAGTAACCAAGATGAACTGTTCTTTTTATCATTACCACCAACACCAAACACAAAACCAATATCGCATTCGTCTTTGAGTTGACGTGCATATTCTACTTCAGGTGTTGTACCTTTTTGACGATCCCCACCATTAGCAAATATGATTTTAGAGTTTCTAGGAAATGTATCTTTGATATGTCTAATAGCTTCACAGGCATGATTTTCGCTATCGTCAAATTCAAATACACCGCCGACACATTTAATTTCTTTAACAATAGCAGAGCGTTCAGACATAGGCATAAACGGTCTACCTTTTTTACGAGTTAACCATTCATCAGAATTTAAACCAACCATAAGAATATCACCGAGTTCTTTGGCGGCTTTAAAATATTCAATATGTCCTGAATGGAGTGGATCAAATCCACCAGTTACTACAACTACTTTCATATCAATTACCTTTCATAAAATAATCCCACGCAAAACTAACTTTTGATTTATCAGAAATCATATTTCTTTTATTATTATAAATTGACGGATGTACCCACCAATCTTCATGAGCGTTAATAGGATCAACACTAAGGTCTTGTACCATCAGTTTATATCCTATCTTATGAAGTATATCCCGTGAGTTATCTTTAAAATCGTTTTGCCACCAACAATAATTATGTTGGAATTGGATAATCCCAAATTCATATTTGTTAAATGGTATTTTTGTTAATACATCAAGAGATGTTTGTTCAGAATTAATGCGTAAAAAATCAATGTATTGTTCCATACAAGATTGATTAAACAACAAGTCAAAATTAATTTGGGAGGCATCACTAAGGATAATCTGACTTGTTCTTTCTCTTGAATGTATATAACACATTCTTTCATCGTTGTCAATACTAATACCTTTCCACCCAAATTCTTTTTCAAGCAATGCGGTATTATTACATTCAGTTGGATGCCCAGAACCTATTTCAATAAACGATCCACCTTTTTTACCATCTGTTACTGATAATACAAATAAGTCTTGCATATGCCGGGCATAGTTTTGTTTAATATTTTCAAATCCAGGAAACGGAAACTTGTACAGGTCTTTATCTTCATCGGTGTATGGTATACGATGTGGATATCCTATTTTATTAATCCATTCGCAAACATCCTGAAACGATTCTTTGTCCAAACTTTCTCTATGCTTTGCTTTGAATAATAATAGTTTTGAACTATCAACACCATCAGATTTCCAACGAGCAATTGCGTATTGTGCCGCAAATGCCGACATACCTGGAAACCCTATATTAAGATCACCTTCCGCAGTTGTATTTTTGCCAATACTACTCCATACAAGTGCATCTCTATAATTGTCTTGAGTTATTGATAATTGTGCAAGAAAGTAATATGCTTCAGGTCTTTCAGGCATAACCTGAATTGCGTTTTTAAGTAATCCCCAAACGGTTTGAGATCTCCTACCTGCTTCATCATAAACCGCAGCACCACGTATCAAACTTTTATATTGTATGATACGTTCTTCTTCTGTAACACCGGGTGAATAATCCGCGGCTCTTAAATAGAATGTAAAGGCGGCAGCTAATTGGCCAAGTTTAAAATATTCTTCTGCAAGTGCAAATGATTTCCAAGGATTATCATAGTCAAGAACGACTTCATTTAGTAAATTATTAATCATAGTTATACCTTAGTTAAAAAATCAAAGAATACGCCTTTTGGCATTTTCAAAATATATGATGCGTTATCACTTAAACCAAATGAGATTAAGATATCTGTTTCGGTAAATGTAACACCGGTTACAAACTCAATATTAAATTCCTGACTTTTTGCATGGTCATAATAAGTACCCATAAAATGAAATTCTTTTGATGTATGTATAATGTTCCAATCATTATCCCAAACAACTACACGGTGTGCATAATTACCATCTTTTCTAAAGAAAGAGTCTTTGAGCAAATTTGTTTCATGGCAAAATGCCATTTGCTTATTATCATCAATACGAATAACCTGAGAACCGCCGCGCAAATCTTTTTGTAAATTAGCACGTTGGTCTTCACTTAACTGAACGGCATCCTCACAAGTACCTTCTTCAATGTTAAATTTAACAACCTGAGTTGGGTTTGACCATTTAACAAAATGCCAAGGCATATCTAAAATAGGCATCCAATTCTTTTCACAATATGATTTATCACCATTTGGTGCAGGAATTGGGTGACGACTAATTTCTTTCCATTCAGTACCATCGTGTTCAACGTGGCACATTTCCATACGTCCTGTACCTTTATCATCATAGCAATCACGGCGAACACCGCAAAGGTACATTTTATCATCCCATTTAAATAAACGTGCATCCTCAAGGCCGACAAAGTTCCATGTTGGTTTAGTATCTAAAACCATATTTACTCGACCTGCCGACAGCAGTTTGAAATCTTTATCGTATTCGCATAGAATGTTATGTGTTCCTAGTTTAACATCATCTTCAGGATGTATATAAACTAATGGTCCCCACTGATGTGGAAACTTTTTACCTTCACTGTGATATAGGATATAATTGATATGGCGAACATTAACAAACATCCTATCACCATCTAAAAAGATGCTAGGATTCATTAGGCCGGTATCTTCGCCGCCTAGTACTTCTCTTGGAATAATAATAGGATGTATTTCACCGCCACGTTTAAGAGCGTATGTAGCCAGCCCACCTATATGCAAATCGTGCATTATGCCTCCATAATATAAACATTATTTAATTAAACCCAAACAGGGTTTCTTTGTGTCATAGTCAATTTGTCAATCTTTTGTTGAATTTTTTGATTGATAATTTGCTCATGAGGTTCGTCTATCGTTGCTTTCACCCAATTGATAACCGTTTCTTCAGTTAAGGAATCGAGTGATACAAAACTGTCAGCGGATGTATCAACGGCAGACAAAGTGGTACGTCCCAAATATGTTGCTTCATTACCACTTAAATCTGTACCGATCTTTTTCCACTTAACTTCAATAACGGCATTTTCAAGAGTGTCGCCGTTACTATTAACCTGATTTTTTGTTCCAAGTTTTACGACTTTCCATTCATATACCATTTAGTTCTTTCCTTATCCTAAGCTTCAGGGTCTGGCGTTACTGATTCGCCTGATGCCCAAGGCAAGTCATTTGGTGCAACTTCTTCTTCATTTTCTCTATCAATTTGCAATTGAATTTGCTCATCAATGTGTGCTTTATAAGATGGTGAACCATCAACAACTGCTGTGATCCAACCGATAACAGCTGCTTCAGTTAAATCTTCAAATGCTGTAAATGTTCCTGCTGGTACATTAGCCGCGGTAAAAGGTGTTGCTCCTGCAAACTCTCCTGCGTTACCATTTGCGTCTGTTCCTTTAACTCTCCAAAAAGTTTGAACAACAGCGTTTGTATTAGTTTCGCCGTCGATATTAACCTCATCTTTTACCTTAAGGCTTTCGACCGACCATTCATATGTAAATGCCATTTTTAAATCTCCGTCTGTGATTGTAGTTATATTTATTCTTTATTGCTCATGAGCATTGTAACCATTTCTGTCAATTTGTCAATGGCTTTTTTCTGCTCATCTATTTGCTTTTGTTGTTTATTTATTGTTTCCTGCTGCTCTTTTGTTGACTCAATAAGTAGTCCAACCATGTTGCCATAGTTAACTGCTTTACGTTTACCACCGCCAGCATCATTTGGATCGAGTGTGTCAATCTCATAAACAATACCTGGTAAAACTTTTTCAACTTGTTGAGCGATAACGCCGGTATGTCGGCCATCACGGTCGATATATTTATAAGTGATACCATCAAGTGACATTACCTTTTCAACAGCATTATCAATAACTTCAACATCTTCTTTATAGCGGATATCCGAGAAATCAACATATGCTGTAATATTCTCATCACACTGAATAGCACCATAAGAATTTATCCCATTCATCAGTGACGTGCCGGCGGGATTAGTGTAATATGTGGTGTCATTTTGGTCATAGAAAATTGGAGCACGGAAAGAAGATCGAGCTTCAAAGTAATTAGATCTCGTACGACCTTCCCAGGTACCATTGTAGTAAATATATGTAATATAGTCTTGGTCAGCATAAATAATTGCTTCACCATTGTCATGGTACATCGAGAAAATAGAACCGTCATCATCCCAATAATGCCGTCCACACGCAGTACCGTTCGAGTCGCGGTAATAAATTTCACCATGGTCGTTGTTGTTTGAACGGATTGAGCAAGTATCTGAATCATCATCGTACCAATCCCAACCATCATTCAAAGAATAAATGTTGGCGTTAATGCCATTCATACGTGAAGTTGAGGCGGGGTTTGTGTAATAGCCTGTGTCATTTTGGTCATAGAAAAGTGGTGCCCGGAATGACCCGCGTGCTTCAAAATAGCTAGATCTTGTACGACCTTCCCAAGTACCGTTATAATAAATGTAGGTGATATAATCTTCATCAGCATAAATAATTGCTTCACCGTTATCGTGGTACATTGAGAAAATTGACCCATCATCATCCCAATAGTGTCTACCACAGGCTGTGCCATTACTATCACGGTAATAAATTTCACCGTGGTCGTTGTTATTTGAACGAATATTGAAAGTATCACCGTCATCATCGTATAAATCCCAACCATCATTGAACTGAAGGAAGTTAAGATTAATTTGGTTCATACGAGAAGTTGATGCAAAGTCTCCGTAATAAGCACTGTCGTTTGAGTCGTAATAACGGCCTGCATACATTGATCCGCCGTTTGTACTGTTTTCATCAAGTACAGGAATTGTTCTCCAAGATCTAAACGAACTACCCCAAGTTGAGCGGAACCGAAGGTTTGTAATCGGACCACCAACCATTTGCCAACCATAACGGTTGCTACCGTTTGAGTAGTGATATGACTGAATACCAACCCAGTGAGAAGTACCTGAAGGCTGGTTGCCTGGGTTTGACCACGAGTCAATAAATCCTGAACCCCAGTCAGCAACAGTGGAGGTCATATCTTGACGACCCCAACCCATGGCGCCTGTCCAATAGTCGCTGTTACTTGTAATACGAATACGAGCACGATAGTATTCACCACTATCACGAGTATGCCCAGGCATTGATAGGTAAGACATTGTTTGGTTGTTCACACCACGGAAACGAGTAGAGTTGGTTGAACCGCCGTTAAACATACCAAAGGTATCATTTGAGTCATACCATAATTGACCGCGTGCCGATGAACCTTCAAACAGACCGTAGTCAGCACCAACAATTCTAAATCTCCAACTTGCACCGTTATTAAGGAAACCAACGTTGTTACCATTGTCGGCATACACATAGCCACGAACGGTACCAGCATACTCATCTCTAAACCTAATACCGTTTGCGCCGGTGCCACCAGCAATGTTCCAATAATCATCGTTATCAGAATACCAATGTTGCCCTGATCCTTGGTTATATAGACCTTCACCAGAGTTATCGTTGCGGAACCAGTTTCTTGCATAGAATTCGTTACCACGAACACCGGTGTTAAAGTTAGAGAATGACGATGGATCACAATAGTAACCAGTATTATTTGAGTCATAAAAGATTGGTGCTCGGAGTGAGCTTGATGCTTGTGTTACACCATCATTTCTTGCTTGGAATACCCAAGTGTTTGTAATATTACCTGAACCGGCACCATGTTGTCCAAGATATATACCAGATCCGTTATCGTTATTGTTATTTGAGTCGGCATTAAAATAAAAGTTGTTATATGAGTTAAATCTCAAACTATCAGAAATACCACCACCGTTATTACGTGAGGAAATACTATGATAATCAGAATCATTACCGTAGAATGTGATAAAGTCACCGCGGTCACGCATATCGAGCCTATCAGCACGAACTGTAACCATTTCAGATGTTGAATTTGGATTTACATAGTAACCTGTGTTGTTACTATCATAAAAGATTGGTGCTCTTAAAGATGAGCCAGCTTGCAAGTTATTATTAACATAGACGTTATTTGCACCTAAAGGATCAGAACCGTTGTTAACTGACATAACCTGAGTAGCCATGTTATAATCATTATAAAAACGCATACCTTGGTAGCTAGCGTTTGCACCAAACTTAATACCTGTATGGAATGCAATGCGCATATCTGGGTATGGGTATGACCAACCACCAGATTCTCGGTAAATAGCGTAAGCAGTAGATCTTCCTGAATCCCAGTATAAACCAAAGCCATCGTTAGAAGAAACAGCGCCATCATTTGTAAAGTAATTGGCTCGGACGTTATTAAATCGAGAAGTACTTGCCGGATCTGCGTAATAGGACGTGTTATTTCGGTCATACATAATCGGTGTATCAATTCTTGAATTGAACAACGTCTGACCATCGCCACGCATAATAACATTCCATTGGCCACCTACACCGCCATCACGGAATGAGATATCCTCACCACCTGATGTTGCAATAATTAAGTGAGCATCATTAGTATCAGTAGATTGAATATACCCACGAGTGTTTCCTGCTGATGTTTGGAAATGAGCAATACCACCACTAACATGGTATGTGGTATTAACATTAATTTGGTTCATACGTGAAGTCGATGCAAAGTTACCATAATAACCTGTATTATCTAGGTCATAGAATATCGGTGCACGGAACGAACCGTTTTGTGATACATATCCGTCTGAGTTATAAAGACGGTGACCGTATGTTAGTTTCCAATGTTTTGTTGGATAAGAGTCATTACCACCTAATGCAACATACATCCCGGTATCATTATCACCCCAACCACTTGCTCTTTTATAAAGACCCACGTTCATATGAGTTCTATAACCTGAGTTATATAAAGCAGTTGTATGTATAAGTGGCAAGAACGTGTTTGTTGTTCCTACATTTGTATCACGGTTTCTTGTTGAAATAGGAGCATTTGTTAAGCTTGTAACAGCAGTTGCGTCATAATCCAACACATTATCAATATACATAATACCATTGAATGTCGCCGTACTTGCAGTACTTAGTGAACCATTCAGCGTTAAGCTATTAAATACTGATGTACTCGCCATATTTGCGTAGTAGCCTGTATTATCTTGGTCATAGAAAATTGGTGCTCGATAAGAACCGCGAGCTTGCATATAACCGCTTGCTGATACTTCTTCCCACTGTCCATTATAATACAATTCAGTACGGCCGTTGTCAAACCATCTTGTCATCCATTCGTTGCGCGTATCGTTATAGATACCTGCTTCTGCTGAGCCGTTTGACATAAAGACCCAGTCATTACGAATTGCATAACCAGCCCAAGAACTTGTTTTATCACCTTCAACTCTAATTGAACCGTAGTCACCTGATGGTGAGTCAATTATGTATTCCGAACCATCAAGCTGAATTTGATTAACACGAATAACATTCATACGTGAGGTTGATGCAAAGTCACCATAGTAATCTGTGTTGTTTGAGTCATAAAAAATTGGTGAACGCATTTGAGCAGGAGCGATAGCATAACCTGATCTTGTTTCTAATTGTACTACGTTATGCGCATATATTTTAACCTTATTGGTGTTACCATTTGATCCATCGTTCTGTGCAACAATTATATTATGAGAACCACCTGAACCACCGCGGAGATGAAGTCCACGATAAACATTCCAATACATTCCATCAAAGCCAGTATTAGCTGCGCCGCGAGCGCCAGGTCCGCCATAATAATGGTTCCAAAGAACGTGGTTAGTATCAGTACCGCCGTTAAACCATATACTGTTATGAGTATAAGCACGATTTAATCTTAAACCGTAATTTCTTATTTCTACATTATGTAAAACTGATTGGCTATTAGGATCAACAAAATAGTTGCCATCGTTTGCATCAACAAATCTTTGAGCATGGGAATAACGACCAGTGAATGTGTCACCATCAGACTCAATACGGAAACGTGATGTTCCTGCACCTGATCCTGTTGTGAAGTGGAGATTACCACCGGAGTTGGTTGTCAAATTATTTGGAGATTCATAAATCTTCCAATCATTACCGCCTTTCCAACGAATACCTTCTTGAGGACCTGGGTCATTGAATGAAAGATTGTTTAGATTTTCAATTGAACCGTTTGTCCAATCCCAAGAACCTGCAACCTTACCGCCCGAAGCAGGGTTCATAAAGTAAGCAGTATTATCTCTATCTCTAAAGTTACTAGCATCAACTATATTCATTTTAGATGTGCTTGACGGATCAACGTAATAAGAATTATTATCAGAGTCAATCATACTTGCAGCATAAATGCTATCAGGTGTACGAATACGGTTTTGAATATTTGAGCGTTTTAGAATTGGTGGACCGTACTCACGAAGAGCACCACCTGTGCTATGATTCATTAATAGACGGATACGAATGTATTTACAACCTGCGCCGTCAGAACCATTATAAACTGTATGGCTTGTTGGAATTGTTGTATATCCACGGTATGTTTGCCACGAAGTAGATGTTTGGTTTGAGTTACTTGCAACAAAGTACGTGGTGCCTGCATTAGAAGAAATTGGCTTTTTATCTTTATCGTATCTTTCAATACCATAATAAACAACACCGCCTGAACCAGATATTGTTCTTACTGAAACCTCACCGTAAATTTCTTCGCCAGGTTCAACAGGAATATAATCAGAATAGAAATCACGGTATCCCGACGTTCTTAGTGCGTAAGTTGCAGAGAATGGGCCGTTACCGTTTTTAACGTATTCACTTGTTACAGTGGTAGGTCCATTTTCAGCACCTTGTAATGCTTTGATTGCGCGCTTTTCCCAATACTCAGTTCCGTCAAATACCATGGTTTCGGCAAAGCCTGGTCCATAAACTGGGTTCAATGATATATTTTCATTGCCTGCGTTTAGATTATAGTTTGAGGCAGCCATTTCACCATCAATGAGCATATCGCCGTCTTCATTGATACGTGCTTTATCGCCAATGCCGTTGAAGTGAATAATAAAGGCATCTCTATCACCTGATCCTGAATTATAATTATCGTGGACAATCCATGGGTAATTACCATTGTTTGTAAACGAGAGATTGCTGTTACGGAAACCTGCAAGATATCTGTTATTATGCCAAATTCCTAATGGATATGATCCACCAATATAGTCACCGCCATTGCCGAGTGCCAATTGGTTCATACGAGATTTTGCATTAAAGTCACCACGATAGGCAGTATCGTTACTATCATAATAAATTGGTGAACGCATTTGAACCGGTGCTAAAGCATAACCGACTTCTGCTGAAATTTGGTGAACACCATTTCCATACAAACGAGTCCAACTGTTTCTATCAGCATATAATACCCACTCATTATCAGTATCGTTATAAAGACCCATATTGGACAAGCTGTCTGACATAAATACCCAGTCATTTTCAATGGCATAACCTGCGTAACCGCCTTTACCACCTTGTACCATAATAGTACCGTACTGACCTGATGGTGAGTCAATAATATATGATGTTTGGTCCATTTGAATTTGATTTAGGTGAACAACATTCATACGTGAAGTTGATGCAAAGTCACCAAAGTAAGAAACATTGTTTGAGTCAACAAATACTGGTGCACGCATTTCTGCGGTGTGAGAAATCCTGTCCGCATTAATAATCGTGTGGTTTACGCCGTCGGTATAGAATTTATAACCAACATCAGAGTTGAACCACATATGGTCACTCTCGATACCGATTGAGTAATCTCTGCCTGATCCAATAGGATAAAGAATTAATCTTGCACCTGTTGTGGCATCGGTAGCCGTTGGAGCATTTGGTGTTTCGGTATCAAATTCAATCTGATGCATAACAGACTTGCCAGCAAAATCACCATAATAGTCATTATCATTATAGTCATAGTATATTGGGAAATAGGCATAAGAAGTTGCGTCAAAGGCATATGCACCGCCATCGTGGTAAGTAGGCTTATTAAAAAAGAACCTAGCACGGTCAGTATCAAAATGCGAATACGTTGCATCCATTGGACCAATATCAACACGGCCAGTTGGTGTTGAGAATCTATGAGCAGAGTTAGTATTTGGGTTCCAGCTATAATCTGTATCGGCGCTATCTTTAAAGATTGGCGCACGGATTTCGTGGTCAATTTGAGCATATGTGTTATTAATAACAGCACGGCGTGTTCCGCCTGTGTAGAATACTTGCTGATCTGCAGCATCAAAACCAAAATAGTTATTTGTATCACCTTTATGGATAATATAATCATCAAGCTGAATTTGGTTCATTACTGATGTGCCAGCAAACTCACCTCTATAATTGGTGTCAGTATAATCGTAATAAATTTCAGCATACATATTACCCGCGGTGGATATGTTTTTACCGTTGCGTACTTTAACGTCATTGGCATCGGTCATATAGAAACCGCCACCTTGACCAAACCCAAGCTCATTATTTTTAAAGAACGAGGCAGTACCGTTACCTACAACATAAGCATCATCGTTGCTATTTAATTGAACTGATCCGTTGACGTGTAGTTTATTATCTGTATTAGTACCAACAAGCGGTGTCATATCACCAGTAGTATATTGTGCAGTTTGGTCACCGACAACAACATCGCCTGTGCTTGTATCGGCACTTAACGTAAAATTTGCACCTGAGTCAATAATATAGAAACCTGCATCACCTTCCATAACATTGTAAATATTTCTGAACTGGTCACCACGAATGGATAGGTCAGTTGAATCACCATCACTGAAATCAACATATCGGTTTGTCGAAGCAAATGGGTTCGCTCCCATTGTTGAAGTTTGTTTAATACTCAATGGCGAAGTTGGTGCTACATTAATACCAAAGTTTACACCTGTCTGCAATGCAGTTGAACTTGAGTCAAGTGTTGTTACTCCACCTACAACTAATTCAAAATTATCATCGGAGTCATATCCGAAATAAGTATCAGGATCACCGTTGTGTTTTATATAATCATTAATGATTACGTTATTCGTAAATGTAGTTGCAGCATCTGTAATTTGAACTCTGACAGCACCACCTGTTGATAAATCAATCTGATCCGTACCGAATGAAAGTTTAGTATCGGTATCACCATTGTGGAATAAGTCATCATCAATACCAATATCATTTATAACTGATGTTCCTGCAGGATCAACAAGATATGCATTGTTATCTGAGTCGAGTAATCTTGGTGCAATCAAATCAACTGATGATGTAACCGCACTATTAGTAATTTCTAATCTTGTTGCTCCACCTGTGTCCAAATCAATTGTGTCGGTGTCAAACGAAAGTTTAGTATCAGTATCGCCGTTATGGAAAAGATCACTATTAATTCCAATCGTATTCATTACTGATGTACCGGCAAAGTCACCAAGGTACGTATTATCATCACTATCTAAATATCGAGGAGCCTTTACATCAACCGATGCTGTAACTGCAGTATTAGAAATTTCTAATCTTGATGTGCCACCTGTTGCTAAATCAATTTGATCTGTATCAAATGAAATCTTTGTGTCAGTATCACCATTATGGAATAAGTCATCGTCTAAACCAACTGAATGTAAAACTGAGTCACCAGCAGGATCAACAAGATAACTATTATCGTCGGCATCTACAAACCTTGGAGCAATTGCATCGCCTGTGCTTGTGATGGTACCGGTTATTTCTGTTCCTGTTGTGCTTACATCAATTTGCTTTACACCGTTGAGATATAGTACCCAACTATCATCGGCATCAAAACCAAAATATGAATTTAAATCACCATTGTGGCTAACGTAATCATCAATAGATATTGAGGCAAGTACTGATCCACTTGCAGGATCAACAAGATAAGTATTATCATCAGCATCTACGAATTGTTTTGCAACTATGTTATTATCAACAACCCAATCAAAACTTGTATTTAATTGAGCACCGTAGTTTTGGTCAGGTTTTAAGAAACCAATTACACCGTTGTTTGAATAAAGTACACCGTCTGTACCTGAGCCGTCAAGGTTAATTCTTGCACCGCCGACATTATCACCAATAGTCAAATTACCTTCAATAGTGATATTACCTGTTGCGGTATCATCAGCATCAGAACGTAGGAATTGTTCTGCTTCTAATCCGTCAACTGTATCAGCATCAAACGAGTTACCTGAGCCTTCATCGGCTGTTGTAATGATACGACCTAAATCTGTGCCATCTGAAATGAGTTTAAAGTAATCATTTGTTTCATCCCATTGTATAGAAGAAACACTTTCATCACCACGAAGTACTTCCCAACCAGCGTTTTCTGTTGGTGTACCTGATGTAAAATTAGAATTAAGAGTAAGAATATTATCAGCAATTAAAACGGTTTCAGTATTTACAGTAGTTGTTGTACCGTTGATTGTTAGATTACCAGTAATAATATAATTACCGTCCAATGTATCATCGGTATCTGAACGTACGAATTGTGTTGAATCTAAAGCATCAAGTAAGTCGGCATCAAGGCCTGATCCTGTACCGTCGTTTCCTGCGTTCCAAAATACGTTACCCAGGTATGTTGGTTCACGTTTGAAATCAATACCACCGCTATCAAACTCTAGGTCAACAACATCATTATAAAGAATTTGAATACCAGGCGTTCCATCATAAAATATGATAGAGTTATCTTGACCTGTGTTTGTAAGTTTATAGTCACCTGCGGAAATATATTGAATTTCCATTGAGTCTTGTGCTTCACCACGGAACCTTGCAACAATAGGATTATTGAGAAGTCCTGCATCATTGAAAATATCAATAGATGGTGTAGAACCAGTCGATTGCTGAACCGTTAATTGTCCTGAAAGTTTACTTGGTCCTGTTACCTGAAGTTTATTTGTACCATCATCGGTAGTGGTACCTACAACAACATTATTTTGGGTCTGCAGACCATGCTTTACTATAAATTTCTTATCGGCCACGGTTCACTCTCCCCAGTTGGCGTTATTTTATCTATTTATACGTCAATCAGTGTTGCCACTATTTTGTATGTTGTACTATTACTACTTGCTGGTGTTCCAACAATTTTAACGTCACCGCTACTTAAACTTACATCATATTCTGCAAGTTCAGAACTTGTTGTAATGGTAGCAAACTCTGTTGCGTGTGCGGTTGTTCCGTTATGTGTTACCAATATTTTTGTCGTATGTCTTTCAGCACCATCTTTTGCGGTAATAACAATTTCAGCACTGCCGTAAGTTGAGGCATCAAATGTATAGATATCCTGCGGGAAAATGGTTGATGTTGTAACTTCGGTAGAAACAGATCTTGACTCATCTTGAATAATATCATCATTGACAGTCAAGGAGCCAGACATCGTATCGCCGGTTACATTAACGTATCTTAAATCACCTTGTGCTTCTGTGATAAAATTTCTTGTTTCTTTTGTTGCTGTCTGTACGTGACCATGGGTGTCAAACGTAATACCTGTTAAGAATTCAAGTGTACCAAATGTCTCATCGGCAACAGAAGAAGTATCGCCGTGGTCAATTGTAACATTGGCGGTTAAGGCACCACCACCCGTCAGTGCAGTACCTGCAATTACTTGTACTGTATTATCAACCTTATCGTCTAATAAATTATCTACTTCTGTTTCTGTATAATAACGGCCATCTAAATCAGTAGATGTTGTTGTTTGAACGTGACCATATGTGTCAAATGTAACACCAGTAAGTACGTTACCATCTGCTAATGAAACATCAACCACGCTAGATGTATCGGAGTGGTCCAAAGTTATAATAATATCGGTAGAATCATTTAAATTAAATGTGCCTGATCCGTCGATTGCGTTACCACCATTTACTTGAACTTCACCATTACCAATTTGACCTGCCGCAGAGTTAGCAGCTTGTGCTAAAATATCAGATGCGTGTAGACCATCAAGCCTATCGGCATCAAGGTTTGATCCTGTTCCATCGTTTGACGTATCATAAAATCCAAGAGCACGAATATCAGCAGCGGTTTGGTCGGCAGTTGCACCGTCCTCAATTAAATCAAGTTTAGCACCGTCAACCGAAACGTCACGGCCATCAACAGTACCTGTAATAATTATATTTCCATTAACTGTGATTTCATCAAACTCGTCAACGGTAACATAATAACTACTGCCATCACCAGTTTCTAACACCAATGTGCTATTAGCGGAAACCCAACTAAAGTCATCAACACCAGCAACGGCGGTTGTTGAAGCAGCAGTAATACGACCATCTTCATCAACGGTTATAACAGGAATAGCGGATGCAGTACCATATTGCCCAGGAGTTACACCAGTATTTGCTAATTCAGTTACAAAAGAAATAGTACCAGAATTGTTTGTACCTGTACCTTCAATATCACCTGTGAGTGTAACTGTTAATCCATCAAGCTCTGCACCGTCTGCTGAAACATCCCGGCCATCAACAGTACCGTTACCTACCATTGTGATTTCATCAAACTCACTAATTTCTGTTGAATAAACAGAACCGTCGGATGTAGCAATATTAAATGTTGAGTTAGCGCTTGTCCAAGATGTTGCCGAAACACCAGCAACAGCAGCAGTTGTAGCGGCAGTAATACGACCGTCTTCGTCAACTGTAATGACAGGCACCAATGAAGATGAACCGTAAGATCCTGAAGTTACACCGGTGTTTGCTAATTCGGTTACAATGTCAAGGATTGATGTATTAGATGTGGCAGTACCTTCAATATCACCAGTTAAGTTAACAGTAATATCAGTTTCTAATGTATCTAATCTTGCACCGTCTGCAGCTATGTCGCGGCCGTCTACAAGACCTGTAACAGCAATGTCGCCGTTAACTGTAATGCCTGTAAACTCATTTATAACCGCGTCATAGTTGGTTCCATCGGATGTAGCAATCCTTAGAGTGTTGTTTGCAACGGTCCATGTGAAGTCATCAACACCACCAACAGAAGTTTCAGATGCCGCTGTAATTCTTCCGTCTTCATCAACTGTAATAACTGGTATTTGTGAGGATGAACCATATTGTGCAGGGGTAACACCGGTATTTGCCAACTCGGTGATGAGTTCCATAACACCTGTATTTGAAAAGGCAGTACCTGTTACTTTACCTGATAATGTTAAATCAAAGGTGGCAGGTGGTACGTTTGTAAAATTATTATAATCAAGATAATACGTACCTTCTTGACCATCAAGGAGATCAGCATCTAAACCTGATGTTGCACCGTCAACGGTTTTAATAAGTGTAAGTAAATCTGCGGCGTGTGGTGATAGTTCTTCTATAAAGCTAACACTTGAATTACCCGACTTAAAGTAAACTTTACCGTCCGCGGTGTTAATAGCGATTTCGCCGAATTCTAATTGTGCTGTATTCGGTACTCGACCGGGAATACTACTCCTGCGGAGCTTAATTGTTGTTGACATATCTATGCCTCTTTGTTATAATAGGTATATACCTTAAATGATAATCTATATGGTTTGTCTAATTAAAATGATCCACCGTCAATCTCATTAACAGCAATTGAAACAGTTCCCGAAGTGACAGTTGTATCTACACCATCAACACCATTGAACTGTAATGTTTCACCTAAAGTGATTGCTGTATTAGCATCGGTTTCATCAGAAACAGTAAATGTCGGGTTTGCCATTTTAGCATTAGTAACACCGCCATCTTTTAATTGTAACGTATCAGCAACAATCTCAATTCCGGTGTCATCAACATTAACTGAGAAATCTGTTCCTGTTAATGTTAAACCTTCACCACCTGAATATGTGCCAGCACCAGAGAACTGATACCAGATCACATCACCAACACCTAGAACAAATCCTTCAGCATCGGCAACTGTTGCTACATAACCTGTATTTTTATTTTGAGTACCATCAGTTACGAATTGAAATGCACCAGGAATTTCTGATGTTTCATTAAAGTATTCACCACGAGTAAGTACCCATGCTGTTGTACCATCGCCGACAGTTGTTACTTCGTATGAACCGTTTTCAATTTCATCAGTCTGATCTTTAACAAGTACTCTATCACCAACTGACCACTCTGTTACACCATCCAATTCAAATGCAGCAAGTGTACCGTTGTTTGTGAGTGTCCCATCAGTGTTATTATATGTTGCACCTAAATCAGCAGTTGTTGCAGCAAGCGCCGACGGAATAACTCTTAAACCTTGAGCAACACTATCAACATAAACCTTTGTAGCTGCATCCTGGTCATTTGTAGGATCAAGTAGGTTTAGTAATCTGTTGTTACTAAAATCAATTGTATTTGTTGATGAGTCAATTGAGTTATTATCAAATGTAAGATCGGCAACATCTAATTGAGTTTCAATATTAACTTGTTTTAAATTTGAATCTGTGCCACCTGGGTGTAAGAAATATGATGTGGATTCAGTATCAACAAATCTTTCGGCAATTACATCACCGCTTTCCACATAGAAATCTGATGTATCTTTACGGCCATAGAACACATAGTTAAATGCATTATTGAGCTGACCGATTTTTGTACCATCAGAATAAAGTGTTGCGGTTCCTGTAGAACCTTCCATTTTAATTTGAGCAGCGTTTTGTAAATAACCAACACGGATTGAGTTTAATTGAGATTCAGATGCAAAATCACCATAGAACCTAACATCAGAACTATCACGGAACCGAGGTGCATCAAGGTTACCGGTCATTGTATCACCAGTTACGTTGATATATCTTGCATCAATTGTACCGACATTAAGTGCAACATTTTGGGCATATCCTGGTGCAGGTGTGCCTGTTGTTGTGATACCAAATCCTGCCGTAACAGAACCGACATAATTAGCGGTAATCTCAACATTCATTTTATCGGTTGGGTCATCATATACAATAGAAACTCCGTCTTCGGTATTGTTTCTAAACATTTCACCAATAAGATCGTGTACCGTTTCTGTAAAGTCAGGAATAGCGTTTGCTTGAAGCTCAACGGGAATTTCTGTAGCAAATGTAACTTGACCTTGTTCGTTAAGAACAACACGAGCAGTAAAACCATCGTTACCATATGAACCTGGTGTAACACCTGTATCCTGAATACCGATACTAATTGCATTATTACCAGCATCTTCATCAAAGGCAATAAGACCATTACCAAGTGTAAGTGTTGGGTTTTGAATGAGGTTAACTGAGTTAAATGTGTTTGCTTCATCAATAACTGTTAACTGTGAAGTAAATGCACTGGCAAGATAACCTAATGGCACAGCATCAGTATTTGCTACAGGTGTACCAACGTTTGTAATAACATGGCCGCTTACATCAATTTGATCTGAAGCTGTATTTGCGCCAAGTACAAGATCACCGTTTGCGGATATAATACTATTTTCATCTAAAATAACATCATCAACCACCATTTTTCCATTGACAGAAAATAATCCTGTGTTATAATCAATTATAACTTTTGATAATCCACTACCAAATTTAAATGATCCATCAGAATCAATCTGCATGGCAATCTGATTATTTGCAAAGAAATCTAATTGGTTATTATCAGCACCTGGTGAAGACTCGGCACGTATAAAGGTATTTTGGTCAACATCAATAACACCACCAAGGCCTGTCCATGCTGTGCCATTGTATGCTTCAAATCTAGCATCCTGTGTGTTATAACGGATCATACCTTGTTCGGCTGTAGGTCTTTCCGACACATTCCCAACTGGAATTATGAAACCACCTGTAGAATTAACTTTTACAACATCAGCGGTAAGTTTAATAAAGTCAGCAGCATTTCTTATTTCAGCAACATATGCCGCTAACCAATCTTTAGTTGCAGATCCCAATGTATAAGTATCAGTTACATCAGGGATTAAGTTACTTTCAAAATCAGCACTAACTGTAATTGCGTCTGTATCGGCATCACCGATTTGAATATTACCACCAATAGTTACATTACCTGTTACACCAAGGTTACCGCTGATTTGCGTATCACCTGTTAAGTAATCAATTGTAAACTTATTTAATCCATCACCAAATTTAAACAAACCAACTTCAGATAGTTGTAATCTTTCGGTACCTGCTGTAAAGAATTGTATTTGGTCATTATCGGCACCGCTTGATGATTCGGCAACAATTTTTGTATCTCGGTCAAGGTCAATAACTGAACCTGCAATTGAACTCCATGAACCTGTATTATCAAATCCTTCAAACCTTTGGTCATCTGTATTATAACGGATCATCCCAGTTTGAGGTGAAGGTCTTTCGAGTGTTGTACCTTTCGGGAATTGAATTGCGCCAGTCAGATTAAACTCTGCAACTTCACTATGACCTAATTGAATATTATCGTTAATGGTAATAGAGCTATTTGCTTCAATACTACCATTCGTATTAATAATAAGTTGCTGTGTTCCACCAACAAAGAATTTTAATTCATCGTTGTCGGCATTCGGTGTTGTTTCCGCCTGAACAAATGTATCTTGGTCGGTGTCAATTGTACCGCCTAAACCTGCCCAAGCTATACCATTATAACCTTCAAACCTTGTCTGATCGGTGTTGAAACGTACCATACCTGCAGCAGGCTGTGTTCTTTCTGCCTGTGTTCCAACAGGTAATACCAAACCACCATTCCCAACAATTGTTAGAACATTATCAGGTGTATTAATGGTATCAAGAATTTGCTGTTCGTTTACACTAAACTCAGTTCCTGTTAATGTTAAACCTTCACCAGCAGTGAATGTGCCAACACCTTGGAATTGAACCCAATTAATTGAATGAACGTCAATCTCAAAAGTTTCGGCATCAGCAACAGTTGCAACAAAACCTTTATTCTTGTTTACAATACCATCGGTTACAAACTCAAAAGTACCTGGTATTTCAACACTTTCATTATTGAAATCCGATCTTGCAAAAATCCATTCCAAATTAGCAGTTGGATCACCAACCTGTATAAGGTCATAAGAACCGTTTTCAACAGGGTTTGCCTGATCTTTAACAAGAAGTTGTGATCCTACAGTCCAATTTGAAACACCATCAATTTCAATTGTAAAGGCTTCAGGTAATGTGATTGTGGTATCTATCGACGAGTTACCAGCTTCAAATACAGCACCTGGGAATGTAATACTAATATCTTCGGTTGTTGCTGCAAGTGATGATGGGCGAACCGAAATACCTTGGGCAACATTATCAACGTATCTTTTATTTGTTGCGTCAGTTGGTTTAACGGGATCTGAGATAATCAAAAGACTTAATTCAAGTGCTTCGAGTGTATCACCAAGATAGTTATTTGTAACAACGTCATACGGATCAATAGGATCACGGACATTAACAATTCTATGGTTTGTCATATCAATGACGTTATCAACAGGTGGCGTTAAGGTAATATTACCTGTTCCTGAAATCCCAGAACCTGTAATTGTTAGGTCGCCAACCTGTATAAGGTTTAGCCCTAAGAATTGGTCAGTTGTTCCACCTAATGTAATTGCAGTATTACCAAACGTAATATCGTTTGAACTGATTATATTATTAGCTGCTGTAAAGTTTGTAGGATTTAATTCTGTGTTTGTTAAATCAGTCAAATGCCCAAATTGGTCAAGTGAAATATTTTTAACAAAACCTAATGGAGAGTTTGCGGTGTTTGCTTGGTCTGATGTATTAACGTGGGTAATAGTTACATTAGCGGACTCGCCGCCATCACCGCCAAGTGTTTGAACCGTAATGCCGTCGCCTGCAAAAATCTCTCTTGTATATGGACCAATCGTATCAACACCAAGTACAACAGAATCAGGTACAATAACCGGTTTCTTTTCACCTTGGGCAATAATTGGTCTTAATGTGTCTTGCTTCGGTACCGAACGGATTGAACGTGAACCGCCGACTTTTACTTTAATGGCCACGTGTTAAACCTCCGTGATTGTTGAGACGACAAATGCCAGTCCTTCAACAATTTTAGACATCTCCCCGGTAGTCTTTTTCATTAAAACATCGTATTGGTATTTACCAGGCTTCAAAGTGCGGGTAACATCATCTGTTAAGACAAGTGTAATATCGTTATTAGCTTTTTCAATATCAAAATCCGCGACTGTTAAAGTCGAGTACATTTTCTTCATACTTGAATAAAAATCATAAGTCGCTATGCCAAGCTCAGCATTTTCATCATCATAAAGATCAAAACTAATACGAAAGTCTGAACCTTGGTCAATGTATATGTTTGCTCTTGATGCCATATCTCAATTCTCTTTTTATGCTATTTACTTTATTTATAATATTCTCATCCATATTTAAAAAAAGGGAGCACAAAGCCCCCTCTTTAACTTGTGCTATGGGAATATCATTATTGATTTAAATTATCAACTTCCTCTTTGAGATCTTTAATTGCTTCGATAAGTAATCCGACAATGTTACCGTAAGCAACGGCTTTCATTCCATCATCAGTTGTGTTAATAACTTCTGGCAATATTTCTTCAACCTCTTGAGCAATAACACCTAGTTTTACGTTACCTAATTCAGCTTTTCTCTCATATGTAACACCACGCATACTTAACACTTTATTAAGCGCATCGGTAATAGTTTCAATATTAGTTTTTGTTCTTACATCAGATTGTGCGTTAATATCACCTGTTGATGTGAAGTTACCAGTTCCCATATCAAACGTAAATCTCAATGTACCGTTATCTCTTATAGTATAATCAATACCGGTATCCATGTTTAATTGAACCTCGGCATCCGCAGATGCATATAAAAGTGCACCGCCAATTGAGCTACCAAATGCAAGTTGAAGGTCATTTTGGAACCTTAATTCACCGCCTGTTTTTACATCGGACACCGAAGCTTCGAGGAAGTCACCTGATCCACCGTTAAGTGTACCTGTTACAACCAAGTTACCGTCAACATTCAAATTCTCAACAGTTAATTCGTCATCAGTACCTGTATAGAAGAAGTTTGATTCACCACCTGGGTTAGGTGATAGGGTTGCATATAATGGTTGTGCTCCACCACCTGCTTGTGTCATAGTAAGGAATAGTGGTGAACCTTGTAATGCTGTTCCATATAGATCGTTTGTTTCAATTGCTTGGGCATCTGCATCACCTTGAATACCTTGCATACCCTGAATACCATCTGCACCAATGATACCTTGTGGACCTTGCGGGCCTTGGTTACCTTGAATACCATCTTGCCCAACACCTTGAATACCTTGTGGACCCGCCCCACCTTGGAAACCTTGAACGCCTTGAACACCTTGGGTACCTGCACCTGTGAAGCCTTGTAGGCCATCATCACCAGGAGGACCTTGAACACCTTGTGGACCCTGAGTACCGCCACCACCGCTAAGACCTTGTGGACCTTGTGTGGACTGAATACCTTGCACACCTTGAATACCTTGAGAACCGCCTCCGCCGCCCTCACCTTGAACACCCGGTCCACCTTGAATACCTTGAATACCTTGGTTGCCTTCACCACCAGGACCTTGAATACCATCGTCACCGATAGTACCTTGAGTACCTTGAAGACCGCCTTGACCTTCTTCACCCGAGGTCCCCTGAAGACCTTGAACACCTTGAGGACCTTGTGTACCATCAGCACCTTGTCCATCTACACCTTGAACACCTTGTGTACCTTGGATACCAAATCCTTGAATACCCTGCGTACCTTGGATACCTTGCGCTCCATCATTACCTAATGAACCTTGAGCACCGATACCTTGTGGTCCTTGCGTACCCTGAATACCTGTTCCTGTTTCACCTTGAGCACCAGTAAATCCTTGTGTACCTTGAATACCTTGAGCACCAAATCCTGCGGGACCTACCTCACCTTGAACACCTTGGTCACCTTGTAAGCCTTGGGCGCCTTGTGTACCTTGCGAACCTGCTGAACCAACACCGCCTGCACCTTGGAAACCTTGGAAACCAAGATCACCTTGGAAACCTTGTGTGCCCTGTAAACCTTGAACACCCTGGAAACCGTCACCACCTGTAGCACCGTCTTGGCCTGTAGTACCTTGCGGACCTTGTGGGCCTTGAATACCTTGGTTGCCATCACCTGCAGTACCTTGAGCGCCTTCTTCACCAGCATCACCTTGTAGGCCTTGAGGTCCTTGCGTACCTTGTAGACCTACGCCGCCTTCATCACCTTGAACACCTTGAGTTCCTTGTGGGCCTTGAATACCTTGTAAACCTGTGTCACCTTTATCACCTGTTCTTGCAAACGTAATTCTAACATCAGAATTATTTCCAAATGATGTAACGGAACCTGTTAAGAAAGTACAGTCATATTCAAAAAAGCCTGATCTTTCAATAACATCATTGATTCTAAATGCAACATAGTTACTTGTTGTTGTACCATCAATAACCCTAAAGAAACCTTTTATAGTACTTGTTGGTTCATCTGTTGTTCTTAAGAATGCTTGAACATCGGTAAACGAGTCATCTCGGTCGTCAATACGCATTTCAGTTGCAGAAGCAATGTTTGCCGCATTGAATTTAAGTAAACCAACACCTGGATCTGAAGTATCCGTTGCGGTACTAAATGTATAATCAAGAGTCATACCACCAAATTCACCGGCAGGACCTAAGTCACCTTGAATACCTGTTGTACCTTGGATAGATTGTGGACCTTGTGTACCTTGGTTACCTAAATCACCTTGAGTACCTTGCCAACCTTGTGTACCTTGCCAGCCTTGAGTACCTTGTGGACCTTGAACTCCTTGTAATCCTTGCGGACCTTGGACACCTTGGTCACCTTGTAATCCTTGAGTACCTTGCGGACCAACTTCAGATGTAAAGATATTCCCAACCATTCCTGAGTGAATAGAACATTGATAAACTAAAGTAGCGGGAGCATTAAACGGCACCCTGAATATCAATCTACCAGTTTCATCATTACCGACAATTGTTATGCCGTTAGTGTAATCTGAACCACCTGCACTTGTTCTAATTTTAAATGGGTGACCTGATACATTCAAATCAAATGTATAAGTAAATCCTCTCAACAGATGTAGGTTAGGCTGTGTTACACCGTCTATTTCATATGAAGTAGAACCTGTGTTTGTTACAACAAATTCTCTGCCGCCTTCCATACCTTGAACACCTTGGTAACCTTGGAAACCTTGTGTTCCTTGATCTCCCTGGAAACCCTGAGTACCTTGTGCTCCTTGGAAGCCTTGAGTACCTTGTGAGCCTTCATCACCTTGAATACCAGTAAATCCTTGGAAACCCTGAGTACCTTGCCAACCTTGTGTTCCTTGGAAACCCTGAGTACCTTGCCAACCTTGCGTTCCTTGAGTACCTTGGAAACCTTCATCACCTTGAATACCTGTTGTACCTTGGAAACCCTGAGTACCCTGATTACCTTTATCACCATATGGGATAAAATCAATAATTGCAGTAGCACCATATGATGCTACCGCACCTGTATTCCAACTTGTACCTGGTGAAACATCAGTTCCGCCCAAAGTACTTCGGTCAACATAGGTAATATCAAAGTGTCCCCAGTCAGTTGGACCTGAATCCCAAGTCCAATTTGTGAAGTTATAAATTAGGAATTCGTAATTACCGTTTCCTACATTCTTTGGTGTTCTAATAAAGATTGAACCTTTTGGAGAACTTGTAAGTGTATCAAGGAAATCAAACAATCCATCTACTCGGCGACCTGTATGTGTGAGGTCATCAATATACAACTTATCAGCTTGAGTAACATCAGCGTTATTAAGTAACCAACCGTTTAATCCCGGGAAACCTTCAGTTGTTGACGAATTAAAATCCCACTCAAATGTCAGACCACCACTATAACCGATTTCACCTTGGAAACCTTGGAAGCCTTGAACACCTTGGTAACCTTGTGTACCCTGTAATCCTTGCGGACCTTGAACACCTTGGAAACCTTGAACACCGTCGTTTCCTTGAATACCTGTTGTACCTTGGAAACCTTGAACACCTTGGTCACCTGATTGGTCAAGGGCAACAACCAATGGATATGATGTTGTTATACCTGGAGTTGGAAAATCGGCAGTTTGCCAATTTGCTCGAGTAGCAGGACCGCCGATATATGTAACATCCAATTCAAAATAATTAAATGGATCTGTACCTTTTTCAGTAATTTCTTGTACTGAGAATATAAGATAATATGCTGGTTCGTCACGTTTAGTTATTTTGATATATGCTTTATTTGCCGATGTTGATAAATCAATTGCACGGAAATAGTCAACCAAATCTACATTATAAGTATCGTCTCTATTAAACCATAGTTTGGTAGCACTTGCAATAACTGTGTTGTTTGTATTAAATGACCCACCTGTTGGATTTTGATCTGTTACTTCTGTACCGAGTGTATAGTCAATGACCATTCCTGAGTCGGTACCATTCCAACCTTGTGTACCTTGAAAACCTAAGTCACCTTGGATACCTGTTGTACCTTGGATCGACTGCGGACCTTGAACGCCTTGTGGACCCTGAACTCCTTGTAACCCTTGCGGACCTTGAACGCCTTGGTCACCTTGCAATCCTTGTGGTCCTTGAACACCTTGCAATCCTTGGACGCCTTGTGTGCCTTGATAACCTTGTGTACCTTGGAAACCACGATAACCGCGTGAGCCTTGAATACCTTCTTGTCCTTGGTCGCCTTGTAAACCTTGGTCACCTTGAACACCTTGGAAACCTTGAACACCACGGAATGATCCAATGTTAACCCAATTCGTTCCATCCCAAATCCAGAGTTCATCATCTGCTTCATCAATTACACCTTCGCCGATATTTGGTGTTGGGAATGCTGCAGTAAGTGTTGCTTGTGGATCACCGCCTGAATCTACATCAGCAACCGATCCTAAGATTGTAAACCCCGGACCGTAATCACCTTGTAGGCCTTGGTCACCTTGAATACCAGTAAATCCTTGAGTACCTTGTGGTCCTGTACCCATATCTTGCCATACAGTACCATTTGAATACTTCATTGTGCCGTTGTCGGCATATACAATAGATCCTTCAAACGGAGCTGGATCCAACCCTATCGGAAATGCTTGTGGAATACCATGACCGAGGGTAACGGTCCTAGCTCGCATTGACTTGAACCTAGTCGACATCGTATTCCTCCGCTTGGCCTAATGTGAATGATAAAGTTGCATCTAATGTTGTATTAGCACTTGATTTAACTTCTAACGTATCACCCGAGGCAAAGAATTGTCCGTTAAGTGGGATTGGTATTGTATCATATCCAGGTACAGGCATTTCCCGTACTAGGTAAAATTCTAAGTTTTCAGAGTAACGATAAATTTTTACATCAACCGTCGCGGTATTTGTTGTCTTGTTTGCAACAATCAACGGTGAAATAACTTCGCCAACACCTGGCTCAATTGTTGTTGAACCACCAAATACAAGTTCAGGTACTTTAAATTGAGGTACCGTGATAACTTCTTGCCAGTTCGTGGATAGTTCTAAATTTTTGCCGACGGGCAAAGCGTCAGGCGCCTGAGTAGTCACAACAATTGTGATACCAGTGTTTGAGTCGACGTATGATTCAAATGACATTTTTTATTTCCTTTATACTACAGCGCGGCTGTTAGATGCTCGTCTTGCAAGTTTACGAACCGATGATGTAAACGGCCGGCCTTCAATTCGACCTGTTCTACCGTTAATTCTTAATCCTCTTGCAAAGTATTGGTTGTTAAGTTCGTCTGCACCTGACCAACGAACCCTACCGCCATCTTCTGAAAGTACAGATGCAATAGCAGAGATCGGCAAGCCGAGGTTTCTAAAGTTAATTGGGAGCGCATTTCTGTTAACACCTGCCGAAGCACCGTTAAACTGGTGAGCAATTGATTCAACAAGTGAACCAAAGGTCAATACACTCGGTCTTAGGACAGACGCACGAAGAACATCGTCAAACAAACCATCAATCATTGCATCGTGGTCTATATCTGGTGTGTAATTCGTTTTAATAAATGTTTTCATTCTTGTCCATGCCTGATAGAATGATACAAGTAGATCCACGTTATTAGCTCCATCTGTTTGCCATGCTGTTCCGTCCCAATAGTAAATAGTACCGTCATACCTATTTCCGGCATAATCCGTTGATACTATATATGCGTGATTTGGTTTTTGTCCAGTGACATTACTCAATGCGCCCAATCCGTTCAGTGTACCTTGGAAACTTAATCCTGGTGTTGTTGGATTGAATACTGGGAACACGTGCTTACCATTGTAATCGAAGAATGCTGCTGCATATGTTCTTGTGGATGTTTGACTTCCATCTTGACCTGTAACGATATTTTGGAATTTAAAGTCATTTGCCACTGATTGCAACAAGTTACCTGCGTCACGGCGAGTCAAGTTAATATCAAAGAATTTATAATTCTGTCCAACAAATCTTACAGTCTCAACAGACAATTTCTTTCTGTTGGCAATAAGGATTTCTCGAGCAAATTTAAACACTTTATTATCTTCCCAGTCAAAGTCAGGTAGGATTGTTGGTCCAAAGTCTTTTTCATCTTTGTTCAGGAACGAGCGATAATAGATATCGGCAAGGTCATAAACGTGTTGTGCTTCAACTGCTGTTGTTGACTCACCTTTAATAGAAACACCTGGTAGTGTTTCAAGAAGTGCGTCACGAGCAATCTCACCTAATTTACGGTATGCTTTTGCAGTTGGCACACGTTGATCTTCTGGGATACGATATACGTTGTTCCAAAAGTAGAATGCCGCATTCCATTTAGAAGCAGATGTTCCGCCGTAGTTCAGGTCATATGCAAATGCGTCAACAAGATATCCTGCATCTCGGCGACACTTAACTTTGTTATAATCCAATACATTATAAGTAGTATTTATCCAATTTGTTACATCGTCTGCGAGGATATCCAAATTATCATCAATTTCTTTACCCGCCCAAACAAGGCTGTTATCAATCCATGAAGTATCAGGTTCAATAATTTCAGGAATACCATCAATGCTATCACGGCGGATTGCATCTTCAATAATACGGATCATATCGGCAACATATTCACCTTCAACCGCAGTTGCTGGTGCACCTGATATATCTTGTGCTTGTCTTGTAACAATTGCTTTTCTGATTGCACCTTCTGTTGCTGATACAAATGTATGAGCTTTATCAACACCTGCCGGTCCGGCATTCATTGTAATTGTGGTACCGTCAACAAATTCAACTCTACATGGTTTACCATCTGCCCATTCATCACCGCCAACACGTGGGTGAGAAATCTCAATCGGTGTAGGATCAACATCTGATGTTGGGCAAGAGAATGTAATGCCCAAGTTATCAAATGTTACAAAGTCACCTGCTTCAATGTTATGAGAACCGATTGTTGCTGTCATCATACCAGTAAGTGGATCATAAACTACATTTGTTGGAGTGTAACCGTAATTGGTTGGTGTTTGCTCCTGAACAACTGCTGATACCACATCTGCCATTACAGTATATAGATCTGCGGTTTGCTGACGTTGGTCATATGGCAGTACGCTTGTTGCGTTTCTAAAGTAGAACTGTGCAGATTGCACCGATGCAAAGTTGGTTGAGTAGTTAACGTCATGTGATATAGCATCTACAAGGATACCAATGTCACGGCGACATTTCTGTTTCGGATAACTGATACCATTCCAATTGTTTGTGATATAATTAATAACCGATGTTGCAAGAGCAGGAATTGAATCTTCAATTGCTTCTTTTGCTGTGATAAGATCAGATTGGATCCAATTTGTAAATGGTGGCACCTCTAATGGAATACCTTTTTCATCATTATCATCTGCAATATTTGCAACAATCCATGCCAAGTTTTTAGCTTCAGTTGCAATTGTTCTTCTTGCTGCAAGATGAGATGTATCTTGTTTGATAAGGTTTCCTGTTACTTGTGAAACCGCATTTGGTAATGCTGATACGAATGTATGAGCACCGCCTGCAGCAGGACCAACATTAACAGTAATAGTTGTTGATGATGTTGCAAGTACAGGAATTGCACGGAGGTATGCAGGATGGTGCGGTTGTGGCGCTGCGTGGTTTGTTGTGTTTCCATCCATGTCACAAGTAAATGTCATACCATCTTCAGTTAGCATAACATGGTCATTAGTTGTTAACTCATGCTGACCAATTGTGATTACAATTTCACCAGTTACGTTATCGTATACTGCAGTTGTTGGTGTATATTTTGCACCAAATTCAACAGGTACCAATTCATTTCTGGTTACGTGCTCAACAATTTCACCGAGTCGAGTAAATGCCATTCTTGTTGCATCACGTTGATCTGTTGGTAATAGGTTAACTGCATTTTTGAAATACAATCCTGCGGCATTTACCATTGCTGAATTACCACCGTATTGAATATCGTGGCAAATCGCATCAATGATATAACCTGTATCACGGAAACAACGGTCACGGTCATACTCGAGGTAGTTGAATGTTGTTTTTAGATAATCAGTAATTGTTGATTGTAATGCGTCTTTTCTTGAACCAATCAATGCTGCTTCGGTTTCATAATCGTAAGATGCAGCACCAACTGCTCCTGCGAATACTTCAATATCATCTGGCATATCAACCAATGAGTCGGCAGCAATTACAGTTGCAATAATTTCCCAAAGATCTTGCATATCATTTCCGATTGCCGCAGCAACAGGACCGAATACTTTATTTTGGATTACAGTGTTACCTGCTGATGGTGTAACATCAATCTTAAGGATTAAGTCACGAGAAACATCACCGAGGTGTGTATATAATGCGGCAGTAGGTGCACGTTGATCTGCGGACAATGTTGATAGTCCGTTTTCAAAGTACAATTTAGCAACATCAAGCATAGCGGTGTTAGTTACGTGCTGAATGTCATATGATGCCGCATCAGCCATGATGCCAGTATCTCTTTCACATTTAGCAGTATCGTATGACAATGATGGGTAATTAGCTGCAACCCATGCTGTTGCTTCAGCCTGCAAGAATGCGCGGTTCAATTGTAATGCTTGTCTTGCGTTTATATTATTTGACCCACGGTTTCCTGTACCGTAATCATAGTTTGTACCGTCAGGTGTGTAATCGTTTACCATTGCGGTAATAATATTACTGAAGGAATTCTGAGCTCTTGTTAATGCCACACCGGTCAATCTTGACTCAATGTCTTTTTGTATATATTGAATTCCTTCAATTGTTTCGGCAAGTTGGTCTTCAATAACCTTATCAGCTCCTACAGTACCAATGCGGTACGATTTGCCTACGTACTTACCATTATAGTTTGAACCTGTTTGAACATCTCTTCTAACTGCGTCAAGGATAAATCCTGCATCACGAGCACATTTGTTTTCATCAAATGTATAGAATTCGTCATCAATATAATTAACGATTTCATTTTGAATAAACTCACGGTTCATGGCAAGTGATTGTCTTGCGTATGTTCTTGATGGTTCCATCAATGGTTTTGATGTAACCGCAGGTATTTTGATAGGTGAGAAATCATCAACTGTTTGTGCGATAATTTCAACAAGATCGTGGGCACGAGAACCAGTTGCAACATCCGCCGCTGGGATAGATGTTGTATCTTGTACTCTTACATTACCTGTTGTCGCTGTTACAGTGATAGCACGAGAAACTTCATCAATAACATCAGCAAGGTGTTGATATGCTAATCTTGTCGGTCCTCTTTGCTCAGGTGGTAATGTATTAACTGCACCAAGGAAGTAATAATTTGCAGAATGTACTGTCGCGGCATCTCCGCCGTATTCCAAATCTTCGGTGATTGCGTCAACAATGTAACCAATATCACGGTAACATTTAGCTTCGTTATATGCAAGACCTGAATATGTCACAGCAATCAAATCAATGATTTCTGTTTGATATTTTGGTTTTGATCCACCAATTAATCTTGCTTCTGATATGATTGTTGTGCCGTATGCCGATGTTGGTTTTGGCTCAATAACTGTAGGAACAGTGCCATCGTTATTTCTGATTGTTTGGCCTACACCGTCAAACAGATTAACTACTGAACTTGATACCGTCGGTGCAAGTGATCTTCTAATACCGTTTGCTGTTGCTGATACGAAAGTATGTACCTTATCAACCTTAGCGTCACCGACCTGCATTGTAATTGTTGTTGAAGTTACAGCATCAATTCTAACTGGTTTGTTAAAGATTGGATCAGTTGGGCGTGGATGTGAGATATTAATTGGCGTAGGATCAGTTGGTGATGTTGGGCAAGATAGTGTGATTGCATTCTCATCAAAGATAACATAATCGCCAACACTAAATCTATGTCTATCACCAAGAGTAACTTCCATTACACCTGTCATATGAGCATATGCAACATCAGTTGCGGTATATGCCTCGGCAACATTTGCTCGGCGGATACAATCAGCATCAGCAGATACGAATGTGTGAGCACCTGTGTAGCCATTTGCAGACCCGGCATTTACAGTAATTGTAGTTGCATCAGCAGCAGTAATGATAAATTGTTTACGTAAGTTAGGATCCGCGGCATTTGGATGTGAGTCTGTTCCACCACCGCCAAATCCACAACTGAATGTGATTGATTCAGGATCAATTGTAATTCTATCACCGATAACAAAATTATGAGTACCAATTGTTGCTACCATGATACCAGTAACAGGATCATAAGTTGCAGTCGTTGGTGTGTAAGTATCTTCATCAGTTTTAACTTGTGTAACAACACTTTGAAGATTATCAACTTCTTCACCACGAACAATTTGACCTGCAATTTTAGCAATGTGGTCATATACTTCTGATGTTGGTACAATTTCATCATCTGCCAAAACAGGTAATGCATTTTCAAAATACAGTCTTGAATTATTTACAGTTGATGCAGTTGAACCGTGTTGAACATCCCAAGAAACAGTATCAACAAAGATACCAAGGTCACGCTCACAAGCAACAGTATCATAAACAAATCCAGGATGGTTTGCTGTGATCCATGCAATTGCTTCTTTTTGGATGAATGATTTATTAAGTTGTAGGATATGGCGTGCTGCAAATGCATCTTCTGATATTGATTGAATACCAAAGTCGATTGCATCAGCTGCGGCATTACCGTTTGACATAATATCAATGATTTCATCAAATGCTGCGTCAGAGCGAGCAATTGCTGTTGCATCAGTTAATACGTCAGTGTTAATTTTACCTTTGAGCCATGTGATAGCACCAACAGTTTCTGTTAATTGGTTATTAACAACATTGTTAGCACCTACAGTACCGATGCGATAACCCAGACCTGTGTAAACTGCATTATTGTTTGAACCTGTCAAAACGTCACGCATTACAGCGTTAAGGATATATCCTGTGTCACGCATACATTTTTCTTTATCATAGATGAAGTAATTATCATTCAACCATGCAGTAATTTCTTCTTGAATAAAGGTTTTGTTTTTCTGCAATTGTCTTGCGGCATACTTACCTTTTTCAGATGAGCTTACTTTAATAATTGAACCTTCTTCAGCAGATACGAATGTGTGAGCACCTGTATAACCACCTGCTGAGCCTGCATTGAATGTAATTGTAGTTGCATCCGCTGCGGTTACTTCTTGTGGGTGTTCGTACATCGGCTCACCGATACGTGGGTGATAGTCTGTTCCACCGCCATTAAATCCACAACTAAATGCGAAACTCAACGGTTTTGTTTGAACATTATCGCCTACTTCAATATCGTGTCCCGGGATTGTTACAACCATGTCACCTGTGTTAGGATCATATGTTGCGTTGGTTGGTGTGTAAGCTTTAACAAATTTTGCTGGGTCAGTAAAGTACAATGCGTGCCCATCAATACAATCTTTTGTTGCCGATACGAATGTGTGCGTATTAGCATGCCCGTTAGCATTACCAACATTAACAGTAAATGTTGTTGAAGTTGTTTCTGTAATTCTTACAGGTTGATTATATGCTGGGTGACCTGGTAATGGTGCAGGATCTGTTCCTACAACACCGCCAACATCACAACTGAATACGATTGACTCGGGAGCAATTGAAATCCATTGTCCTACAGGCAAATCATGCTGACCAATTGTTACAACCATTTCACCGTTTACAGGATCGTATGTTACATCTTGTGGTGTATATTTTCCTGTCCACATGCCATCTTCACGAATAGCATTTGTTGTTGCTGATACAAATGTATGAGCAGAAGTATCTTGTGATTTACCAACATTAACTGTGATAGTTGTTGCGGTTCTTGCGCTGATTTCAACAGGGTTTTCGTATGCAGGATGCTGACGTTCTGTTGTCAAACCATCAGCCAATGCTGATACGAATGTATGTACTCCGCCGCCATCTGTAACTGCACCAACATTCATTTTCAAAACAAAACCGTTAACTTCATCAATTGTTACAGGCTTATTAAAGAATGGGTGATGTGACTCAGGTGCGGCATGCTCAGTTACGTTATCATCAAGCTCACAAGTGAATGTGATAGCACCTGGTTTAAATGTTACGGTATCACCTGCTTTTAATTGGTTAGCAGAAATTGTAACCGTGAACTCACCAGTTGATGGAACGTATGTTGCGGTTGATGGTGTCCATGTTTCAAATGTTGTTGATGGATACGCATGCTGTGAAGTGTTTCCATCAAGAGCACAGGTAAATACCATGCTGTTCTTTTCAATACGGATCTTATCACCTACGGCAAAATCGTGAGCACCGATTGTAATTTCAACTACACCGGTTACAGGATTATATGCTGCGTCGGTTGGTGTATATTTTTTACCGTTGTTATTCAACAATGCAACCATTTGGTCAAACGATGTGTTAACTCTATCAACTGCAAGTGTATTACCTGTTACTGTGTTTGCAGTTTCAGATTTCATATGGTTGATTGAAGCAACAGTTTGCTCAAGTTGTTTTGTAACACTTACTTCACCTGATTTGGAACGGTAAGCAATACCTGTTTGGTATGCGTTAAAGTTTGTACCTAACAACAAATCTCTTTGAACGGCAGGCATGATATATTCTTTAGTATCTCTTTCACACTTTTTGCTGTCATAGAAATACCATTGATTTTCTGCCCATCCTTCCATGTAATCCTGGATGAATTCTTTGTTTGCTTGCAATTGCTTACGAGCATTACGTTTATCAGCAGGGATACCAGCATCATCAGAGAATGTTAATGCTTCACCTAATACGGATACAGATGATGGTTTTGCCGATACGAATGTATGAGCAAAGTTAGCACCTGTTGTGCCTGCATTGATTGTAATAGTCTTTGCCGAAACTTCATCAATTGGTATAGCACGGCGGTAGTTAAATGTATCACTCTTACGTGGGTGAGAGATTTCTAACTTGTTGCCATCACTATCACAAGTGAATGTAAATGCTTCATCAGCAATTGTTACGAACTGACCTTTTTGCAAAGTATGGGCACCGATTGTGATAACCATTCTTCCTGTATCAGGTTCGTATGTTGCTTTTGTTGGGTTGAATTTTTGAGTTCTTGTGTTATCAAGAATATCAATAATTGTGCTCATTCTATCGTATGATCTTTCTGCCATGATTGCAGAGTTTGCTTCGACAAGATCATCGGTAATTTTGCGTAATCTTTCAAATGATCCAACAGTTTCTTCACGTTGATTTTCAACAACTGTTTGACCTTGTTTAGAATAATATGCCTGTCCTGCAACTACTGAGTTGTAGTTTGTATCAAGCATTGAGTCCCACTTAACAGCAGGTAGAATATATTCTTGAATATCACGGCGGCATTTAGCACTATCGTATGAGAAGAATTCGTCATTGTTATCAATCCATTCAACCATTCCATCAATAATAAGTTCACGGTTGTCTTGGATGATTTCACGAGCAGCTGTTCTTGCAACATTACCTGTATCTGTAAAGAATAGGTCAGATGCATATGACTCGCCATTCTCAAGAATATTTAATGTCTCATCAAGGGAAACGTTGGCACGAGTATTAACTGCTGCTTCTGAATTGCTAAACAATCTGTTAATTTCTGATTTCAAATGTTCGTTGGCACCAAGAGTTTCAGTCAACTGCTCGTTTTTAACAACATATGAAATTGGGCTTGAATAAGCAATACCGTTTAGTCGACCCCAATAGTTTGTATTGAGTGCAACGTCATACCCAACACTATCAATGATAATTCCTGTGTCTCGTTTACATTTTTCAGCATCATAACCTTGATAACCCAAACCACCTTGTGATACTGGTGTTGTCAAATAACCAACCATATCTTCAATAATGTCTTGCTTGTTATCCATAAGGGTATCGGCAAATACAGTGTTAGAGAACAGAATTGCTTCATCGGTTGATGATGGTGTAAACACTTCAGTTGAGCCTTTAGCTCTCATTGAAATGTCACCAAACTGAGTACCTGAGTTGTTCAAGGTCATTTGACCGCCGTTTAGTGCATAGAATGCTGTACGAACGAAGATTGACAATGAACCAATACCGTTAACACCTGCACCGTCTCGTGCCACATAACCCATACCGTTTTGAGTACGAGGTGTAAAACCAAAACAAAGAACATATGTAAACAATGAGTCAGGATCGAGTACACGACGGTCCGCGAGCATACACCCACCACCGCGACCAACAAGTCTGTTCGGGAAGTCATCAATACCAACTGATGCAACTTGACCTGTACCACCACTTTCAGAATACAGCATATCACCTGGTTCAACATTACCAACAAGGTTTCTTACATAAATTGCTGAGTCAGACGTAACACTTGTTGTCCAGGATACGTAACCTGATGCACCTGATGAGAAAGTGATATAATCACCTTCGGCAAATAATGATTCAATTGAGTGACCTGGTTGCATAAAGAATTCTTGACCAAGGTCGGCAATTGTACCTTTTGAGTTGAATGGGTTAAGAGGTGGTTCGACATCCAAACGGTTAAAGTTTGACAACTGAGAACTATCTCGAATATATGGTGAACGTCTTAGCAACGCACCTGGGCGATATGCAACTGCAAATCCTCCTTCAGGATAATCAAAGTTATCAACTTCAAAGTTCATATATGCAAAACCTTGAACATAACAACCTGATCCAACAAGAACACCGTTAGTTCTTTCAAATCCTGGTTTCTTTTGAATAACTGTTGCATACTGACCGGCTGTTGAAGTCATAGAACAATCGTCAGGTAATTCAATTGGGTCATCTACATAATAAGTACCTGGACCTACTGAAATATGAACTGCTTCGTTTAATGCGTTTCTGTTATAAACACCGCCTGCTTTTTCAACTGCAAGTTCCGCACCGCGTTTTAGTGTTTGAACAGGTCTAAGAATTGTACCTGGGTTGTTGTCATCGCCATCAACGGCAACGTGTACTTTAAGAGCTTTTTCTGTTGATTTAGAAATTTCGTCAAAGAATTGGCGATAGCTGATCTGTTGTGTTTCATTTGTTTTAACATTTTTAATGGCGAAGTAGTTATCTTCATCCATGTTTGGTTGCCACACTTTGTGTAGTTCCATGTCAAAGTCAACAAGTGTTGAGCTATCAATTGTTGTGTTTGAAACTTCTGAGTCCTGAATAGAACCATCAATAAATGATGATTTATCAGAGATTGCCATTCCTTTTGTTTCGGAACTTGTGATGGTCATATTTGACGCTGTCACATTATCCATAACACCTTGGAACGATGAATTAGTAATTACGTTATTATCAAGAGTACCATCTTGAATTGTTGTATCGGTAAATACATTATTGGATCCTGTTCCGTCACTGAAATCAGAGTCAGTAATATTTACTGAATTAATGAACCCGCCTGTTATGGAGGATGAAGTCATCGTAACATTGTTGGCAGTTGAATCTATAATCCGACCTTGTAGAATAGTACTAGTAAATACGTTATTATTACCAGTGCCATCACTGAAATCAGTGTTTAGGATTGTTGAGTTAGCAATTGCTGTATCCCAAATTTGGCCGTTTGAAAATCTTGAGTTTGTAATATCAACATCATCAAGATCAACATTGAAGATAGAACTGTTAGAGATAGTACCTTCAGAAAAATCAGTTGTAACGATTGATGAGTTAGAAATCGTAGCATCTTCAAGAATAAGTTCGTCGATACTAATGTTTGTAAGGATCAGGCCATTTGCAGTACCTTGGTCAATAGTAACATTATTATATTCGGAATTGTCAATACGAGAATTCGTAAAGACCATATTGTTACCTTGGCCGTCATTGAATGTTGAATTGTCAATTGTTGAATAAGTAAATACATCGTTGTTACCTGTGCCATCACTGAAATCAGAGTTCAGGATAGTTGAGGCATTCATCGAGATATTGTTTGCGGTTGCAGTCAGAATGGTGACATTAGATATCACGGTCTGTTGCATTGTTCCGCGGTTTATTGCCGAGTCATTAATTTGTGTAGTATTAATAACTGAGTCGGACATTGTAACACCGGAGATTGTACCTCCAGTGATTGTAATTCTATCAAAGATTTCATATTGTATAGCTTGAACTAATTCAGCTCTAGTTAGGTTCTTTGTACCGTCATCACCTTGGATAAGGTTAACTATAACAAAGAGGTCTTCGGTGCGTGTATTTGCACCGGTTATAGGACCTAGTTCTGTAATCTTTGACATACGGCTATCCTGCTTCTTTTTATTTTATTTATAAAGGTATCTTACCGACTATTTATTGTAAAAGGATATTATTATAAATCAGGAAATAAAGATTGGTTTGGCAGTGGTCTGCTAAATAGCAAGAAACCTATTCCACCTTGTTCTCTGTTATCACGCTCAGTCAATTTAAAGTTTAGGTAATGTTCTCTTCCGTTTCTAATTTCGTTCAATTCGTGTGCATAATTTAATTCTGTTGTGAACCTTGAATAAAATTCACTGATGCTATCAAGATCAGTATCCTCATCCACGTTTGTGTGAGTGCAAATTTGTGTATCAACTAATGTAAGACTTTCATCATCTTCGACATTAAAAGTCTTTCCATTGCTATCTGCTGTTCCTGGCGCTTGAAAATATATTTTAAAGGTTTCAAATTTTTCTGTATTTAGATTATATATGAATTTAAAGCCACCGCGAATACAGATATCATTGATATTAGCATATTCAGAGTATGGAAACCTATCTTTAAAAGGTACATCACCGTCTGATCTAAATGTAGCACCAAAGTTAATAGTTTGTCTATCAATAAATGATGCTGAACCGATTGCAAGTTTACCACCATGAGCAACACCAAGACTAGTAATAAAGTTTCTTAATTCGTCATTTACATTTACGTTATTATCTTGAAGATATTGTAACGCTATTTCAGATCTGTTTTCTTCTGTAAAAATAAGTGCAAATTCTTTTGTTGCGTTATCGTCTTCAGTATTACGTTTACGCATAGTCATAAGATACACGTCTTCTATAATGTTATCACCTACAACGGTTGTAGTGTCCTTGCAGACATCAGTAATCAATTGTCTTAATATCATATTATAATCCCCATCTTCCGCGGATGTTGTTCCACCGCTCGGTAATTTGTGTATCAGTTAATCCTGTATTATGTACTGCCCAATATCCTAAGCGCGCATACCAAGAACTGTTAACTCCACCATATTCATTACTTGCCCCGCCTACGTTCATTGCAGTTGAGTTCAATGAAATATTTGCAGCGTTCGTTGTATTTGTTGCGATAATGGTACCGTTTCTAATAATATGTCTACGTGATGGAGTAGAACGCAATACAATATGTTGATATGTGGTTTGGACGTTTTGAACACTAAGTCTTTGGCTTGCTGCGCAACAACCACCTTGGTCAAAATACCAATTCCCGTTTGTCCATGTTGGGTGAGAGAATATTCCTCTAGAATATCCGACACTACCGTGGAATTTAAACGCGGCATTTTGTGTATAAATCTCAGTTCTACATACCAATTCAATTGTATAACCTGATGTATTGGTGATCGTAAAGCTATCTGATGCCGGGCCAGTAAATAGGTTTTGATACATAAAGAAGTTCGGAGCAGTGCTACTTGAATCGTGCCAACCTAATCCTGAGAAATTATTATAAGGACCAGGAAATTCATCCGCCTGTAAGTCTCTGCCTTTACCTGAAATATCCGGCCAAGTACCAGAAGTAGAATTATAGTATTGAGCATCACATTCTTGCATCAAGTTAGACGAGGTTGTAACCGAACCAATAACGTGTGTTCCTGTTAATGAATAGATAAGAGTTAAACCATTATATTGAAATTGAATAACACCACTTTTACCATAACCGCCAAATGTACTTGCTTGCCCTCTTGTGGCTGATGCGGCGCCAAGGGTATATGTTACTGTTTCACCGATGCCGCCTACGGTTGTGACTTCATTCACTCCCCCGGCAGATCCGCCATTACCACCTTTACCTTCAGAATCATTTTTACCTGAGTCTGCATCACCGCCACCGCCTCCGCCACCTGCACCAAATCCGGTTGCATTCTGACCCTGTTGTTGTTCGTTTGCTGCTGCTCCACCACTACCAAAGTTTGTGGCGCCGCCAGCATTTCCGATATAGTTTGTTGAAGCTGCACTATTACCGCCAGCGCCGCCGTTTACTGATACATTAGCAATGCCGCGATCACCGCCATAACTTGAACCGCCACCTGCCCCGCCGTTGTTAGTAATTGCTGGAGTATTTGGCTCATACCGGCCGCCACCACCAGCCCCGCCTGCGCCGGCAATTGTGATTGTAACTTCGATACCGTTAACAGCACCGTAAAAATCGCCTAAAGAAATTGTTCCATCTGTTGGCACACTATTATTAACAGTGAAATCAGGAACAAGCCCGCCTCCCCTATAATAATCGTTAATTGACCAAGTGGTTCCTTCAAATTCAACTTTAATATCGTCTAATGATATTGGGCCGCTAGTCTGTAGAGCCATTTTTCAAATTATCCACTTCATCTTTGAGCTCTTTAATTGCTTCAATAAGAAGGCCAACAATGTTTCCATAACGTACTGCTTTGAAATTTCCATTTTCTTCAGAGTGTGTTTCGTATACTACTCCGGGAAGTACTTTTTCAATTTCTTGTGCTATAACACCTGTGGCAATTTCTTCTTTGCCAATATAGTTAAACGTATATCCGTTAACTTGTGATACTTTATCGAGAGCGTTATCAATTACGTTTATATTTTCTTTTAGTTTCCTATCTGATGCAGCATAAGCTGTTGTAACTTCGCCTGTTGCAAATACATCCTGGGCATATACATCAACACAAGTTAAGTCACCCGATAAAGTTAAATCATCCGCTGTCAGTGTTCCACCGAATGACGTATTACCTGTAACCGTGAGGTCACGGCCAACTGAAACATCTTCAGTTGCTACAATTGATTCAATTGTTTCAAGGTTTGGAACTTTTAATGTACCTGCTGCTGACAATTCAAAACGAGTTGCGCCAACACCTGTATTAATAATGAAGTTAAGATTTGTATTATCTTCAATACCAATATCCCATGAGGATGTACCGTTTGTATATCGTGTTAATGCACCACTTGCGCCATATTGAAATGTTGCGGCAATTTCTGACGCAGAACTTGTAACCTGAAGCGGTGAACCCAACACGACGGTGGCACCACCTGTATAGGAAACAATTGAGTCTGTTTTAATTTGTGTATCAGCAAGAAGATTTGTAACTGTCAAATCACCGACTAGATTGACATCCCCGGTTGTAATATCCCCGGCAACGGACGCGGTAACCGCTGAAGTTCTAAAAAGATCAACCATTTCATTTGTTTTATCAAACCAGTTTTGAAATGATTGTGCAGTTGTAATATTTTGAATATTCGACTTGGCCATTTTAATTCTTCTCTATTAAATCTAATCGTTCGCAGATACGTGTGATACAAATTTTTATATCAGAGATCTCTTCAGCTAACGCAGTAACATTGCGGTGTAATGCTCTTTCCTGTTTATATTTATTAAGAGCAGCGGCGTCATTATTTAGAACGGCATTACTATTTTTATCGCGAGTATACATTATGTCAAAGCAATCCCTCTATAATCTTTTACGAATGGAACAGAATATTGGTTTGGTGATCTCAATTCAATTTTGATAGCAAACTTTCTATAACCTGTAAATGTTCCTGCGGTATTTGTATATTCAAGAACACCTGAACCGTTTTTCGCTGTTGCAGGTACTCGGTATTTAAACTCACGGAAATCATTCAGATTTGCCGATGATGAGAAAGAACCAACACCTTCAAACAATTCCATCTCAATCCAATCAGCATTTTCAAATGATGCAGGATCATATTGGTTTTGTGGTTTAATATAAAGTTTAATGTCTGATCCTGCGGGTCGATATCCAGTTACAAACACTTCCATATCTTCGGCATCAAGATCTTCTTTAAGTTCAATTGTTTTTGATACATATTTAGAAGTATCTTCAGTATTTGTAATCTTATACTGATAAGCAATAACCGATGATCCATCAAGGTCAATAAACGGTGACGATGTGGTATTGTTGTTATTAGTCATGCTGATAGTCATATCAAACGGACGAGAATTTGCGGTATCATTTGACTTACTGTAAATGATATTACCTTTATTTGTAAAGTGATTTGATGCACCGAACCGCATTGGCAACGTATAGTTGTTCAAAGTATTTGTTGCATCAACAAAACTTCCTGAGATTGATGTTGTGGTTTCAGTATCATTACTACGATAAATCATCGGTTGAATATAACTGACAGTCACGTTATCAACAGTTGAAATTGTTGCTTCTGTACCTGAGTCCAATCCTAAGATTGTTGAACCTGTTCCGAAGATCCTTACACCTGAAGCATTTGAAGATCTCAAATATAACAAGTTTGGCTCAAATGGGTTATAGTATGAAACAACACCGGTTACAACTGGTTTATGGAAGTGGTTTGTCCGAATGATTGTTGAAGGTTTATTCAGCGTGATTTGAGTATCAGAATCTACACTTACAACTTCAAAAATATCAATGTTGCCTCCACCTGTATCTGTAACAAGTATAAAGTCACCATTATTATAAGTATCAGTTAATGTAGTACCAGTCAAGATATTACTTCCAACAGGAATATTAATTTGCGTTCCTGTTGAACCGCTGATAGTCATTTCACGGTAAACTCTTTCACCTTGTTTAAATGTGCCATTCCATGTTGTTAAGGTAAAGAATTCATTTGCATCTTGTGTTAATGTAATAGAACCTGTTGCCGCACTAAAGTTATGACGATATAGTGTGAATTTTAAATCTTCATCTTGATATGATTGCCATGCTTTATTGTTTGTAGAAGTGAATAGAACACCATCACCCCAGTCTTGAACAATTGCTTGGCCGTTTGTGGCACCAGGTGTTAAATCGGTTCCACCAACTTTTGATGTAAACAACAAGTAGTTTGGATCACAACCGTCAGGCATGATAACAACTGAATATTCTTTTTCAACATCAAGTCTTACAGGTGCGGTAAAATCAATTGTTGTTGCTACACTTGAGTCGTCGGAAATATTTACATCCTCGGGATTTAGGTGTATTTTTGAGAAAGGAATAATTGATGTAGAAGGATAACCGTTTACAACTTCACGAAGCATTACGGTAACACCTTGAGTTGTTGATTTCTTTTTGAAATACAAATCAATTTTAGATGCGAAAATTGTACCAGAACCGCGGCCCATACCACCTTTAATAAAGAATGTTTGTGCTAATGGATCCCAATCAACACCACGGATACCTGGAGGTGTTGGTCTTGGATCATCGTCATCGCTCGGCTCAGGACGTGGTCTTGGGCGTCTTGCCAAGTTACGTTCAGTCATTGAAGCGGTACCAACGGTTGCAGGAACACGAGTTGATTGTGTCAGTGTTGTTTTCTCGACATTAATATTCCATGCGTGGTACGATAGTGTTCCGATAGATGTTGCACCAGATCCGATTTCCGAATAGGTATCAACGTCAACAACTTCAAGGCTTCTATCACCGCAATAGAATGTTTCAGAAGGAATACTAAACACCGCTCTGATAACACCATTTGCGTCGGATACAACAGGATCACCTTTTGCACCATAGCGATTAACTGCTCTTGCACTATTACTTGATGTACCTGGGAATACGTGAGCGTTTACATCAACGGCATCAAAGAAGAAATAATGACGAGTATTAGGACGAAGACCTGCCATATAAACATTGACATCTCTTGACCGCATAAACGGATTGAACTCAACATTTGATGCAAATTCACCAACGTCTGATTGAACAACTGATTCTGTTGCTGACAATTCCCAAGTACGAACTTCTGCAACTTGTGTTGGGAACCAATTGTTGTCACCGCCAACTTCACGCAAAATTCTACCTGTATCAATTGATCCTGTTAATGGAATAAATTGCTGTACGTTTTCAAGGAAATCTGCAAACGGACTTACGAGATTAATATCAATTGAAACTGGGTCAGCAACTGTATCTTGTACCGAGTCAAAGGCAGGGAACAAATCACCTAACCCAACATACTTATAAAAGTTACTTACGGCATTTCTAAATCCTGATGCGTATGGTTGTTTGATAACTGAAATATGACTATCACGGCTAAGTGTGGCAGCCTCAGGTTCATCAGTATTTGGGAATACCGATGCACTTGATGTAGATTTTAAACGTAAATCTAATGGGAATGTTCTTACCGCAGGTTGTAGTTGCTTTTTATCAAAAGGAACAGATGCGTTAAATTCATTGTCTTGTACGTTTGCAAGATCTAGGTTGTTCAATGGATCTACTATATAACCATTCTTAAACCTTGTCAATCCATTTTCATCAGTAATTAGCAAGTTTGTTGTTTCGGTTTCCAATTGGTTCAACTGAATATAATATTCCATTGCCTCCAATCTTTTCTCGATTGACTTAATATCTCGCATAGTATAATTTTCAACTGTCTTTGAAGACATCTTGATTGCATATTGTTTTTTACCTTCACGAGCAGCTTCTTTTGGTGTTAGTGCAGGCAATCCTGGTACAACAACTTTTGAAATTTGTAGTTGGTCAGGAGCAATTCTAGGTGGCACAGGGCTTTCTTCCTCAGTACCTAAGATGTAATCAAATCGCCCAAATGAGTCCACGGCTATAACGTCTATACGTGCCATGTAGTGCTCAATATCACAGGTAATTGAATTGCCATTAGATGGAGTAATGAATGTGGATCCAGTAAAGGTTACAGAGGTGTCATCCACTATACCAGAGATAGTTGGTGCACCGCCTGGCAAAGTCTGAGTATATAGAGCATTTGGGTTCTTATCGACATAAGGTCTAAAGTCAAAACATTCTCTTAGATTATATACTCTTCCGTTATTTGCACGGTATACTGGAATTTTATTTGATCTATATGAAGTGGATGGCAAATCAGCGTCAGGAGTTGTATCATCAATTCCACCATAACTATTAACGGTAAAGTAATATTCACCTGATGCGTTATTTAGTTGGAATACTTTTAATTTGATTACAATGTCACCTGCTGGCGGTTTTGGACGACCAGGAATATATTCCATATAAGATATGTCATAATAACTATCTTTTTGATTTGTTTTCAGACGGAAACTGTTTGTGTAATCATCACCGTTTGTTGAGTCGGCAATAGAAACAATTTCATATACGTCAGGAAAACCTAATGTGTATTTTGAAGTTGATGTAGAATAAGTAACTTTAATATACGGTTCAACTGAAAGCTTTGAGTGATTTCCTGCCAATTGAATTCTTTTATTAAAATAAACAGTACAGTCACCAGTTGGTGTAGTATTCAAGGCAATTACGAGATTGCTGTCATTAACTGTTGTGGTTGTACCGCCAACAAGAATACGAGTATTTGTGCTATCAACAACTACAACGTCATCATTGTTACAGTTAAAATCATCACTAGGACCTGCAGGAATAGTAATTGTTGTTCCTGTTGGTGTAACACTTGATTCTTTAACACGGCGAGGAATTGACATATCAGTTATTTCTTTCAAACTGAATGTGCCTGTATCAAAAATCATCGGTGCTTGTTTTTGACCTTTAATTGTTGAACCTGCGGCAATTCCGATATATCCTGTTCCACTCGAAATTCTTTCAACGTCGGCAAATGTTTTTGCGGCATTTGTAATTCTTACACCGAAAATATATGCGCGGTCAGGTGTTAAGTTACGAACAAAACATTCACCGATTGTTGCACCTGTTCCGTCTTGGAGGTTGCTTGTGGTAAAGTCAATATCAAGAACACCGGTAATAGAAGTAACATCAACATAGTTACCATAATTCATTCCAACCGGTTCGTTTTGTTGAATTGTTGTTGAAGTGATTGGAGGAATTGTGAATTCTCTTTCACCTGCGTTTTCAACTCTAAATCCTTTAACATATGCAACACCTGGGCTAACCAAAGCCTTAAGAAGGTTTTCTTCAGCATCAACGTCATATCGACGGTCGGGTTTTACGATGAATTTTTCAGCAACATAGTTACCTGACTCTTCATATGTTCGGCGAGCCATTTCTTCACCCAATACATTGAACTGAGTTACATCTCTAAGCTCAATTGCGTTACCTGTTTCATAACGGATTAGTGTGAAAAAGTCAGAGTCAATATCTGCAGTAGCAGTTGTGAGTGCAACCAAATCAGGTACAAGTTTTAATCTATCAGCACCAGGTGCGTTTTCATTTCTTGATCCGTTTGCATTATCATATAGTGTAGGATCTTGTAAGAATGAAATAAGTTCTTCATCAACTTTAAAACCAACATTAACATTATTAGGAAATCTTGAATATTTTTCAACAACTAATGTTTGCTGAGTTGTAAACAAGAAATGACCTTTTTGGAAAATAATACCAGGTGATGCTTTCAAACCAAACGATTTACCAACTGGGGTAAATCCTGCGCCGGCTACACTGATTGTATCAACAAGTGTCGGGCCAGGTTCAGTTGGGTGAGGTGCACCACCAACAGTTTTTGAACGGTAAATGGAAAGTGTTTCACCAGCATTGAATTGCTTGATAGTATTAGCGGAGTTAGCCAAATCTTCCGTTGTGTTTAAGTAATTAACAAAGAAAGTATTTAGATCAGGTGGACGAGTTGTATAACCAATTTGTGCCGAAACGATTTCAGCCTCCAGGCTTGTAGTACCACCTGTTACCGTATATACAACATCAACAAGTGTTTTAACACCTGAGATTGTTTCTTCTACTGTTCCGCTAATAAAATCTGTTGGAGTAAAACTCGGTTTCTCACCAAGCTTAACAAATTCCAATGCATCCAATTGTGTAAAGTTACAACCTTTAATGATTGAACCTTCTTTATAGATGTTATCACCAAATTGTTCAATCTGATTTTGCAAGATTGTTTGAAGCTGTATTAGCTCTCTTGCTTGAACCGCATATGCGGGTTTAAACAAAACTCTATAGAATTGATTCTCCTGGTCGAAGTCATCGAAGTATGGAGAAATGTTTAAATTTGTATTAATTGGCATATGTTTATCTCTCTTAGAATTGCAAGACCAGTTTATATTCTTCTCTTGAAGCGGCGGATCTATTTAATGGAATAATATCTTCCATAAAGTATACTTCGCCTGATCTTTGAACATAATCGGATGTTATTACATTATCGGCTGTCGGAGTATTTATATTAATTGTCTGGCCGGACGAAGTGAACAAAGGTAATGATGTGTCTAATGATACCGATGTTCCTGGCTGGTTTTCATATGCGCCCATATACTCTGAAATATAAATCGTGTTGGCAGTATTATCAACTTCATGGACTTTACCGACAAATACAGTTTCTTGACTGTTATTAACTTGTGTTAGTGTATCATTAACAACGGCGGCAGGCCATTGGTCAGATACAATAGAAATCCTGTTATCAAATATTGACGGCGCAGTATATGACGGATCAGTGTTTGCCCACTCAGGGTTTTTAACCACACCGATATATGAATAACTATTTGTTGCGCCGATTTGGGTATTATCTGTTTCTGTGATATATCCGTAAAGTAATACGTGGCGGGAATGCAGTTCGTTAAGGAAGTTCGTTGCGTGCCCATTTGTTGGTGACAAGATCGGTCTTAGTTCCGCACGAACATCAATAGATAAAGCATCCTCAGGTTCAAAGTCATATAATGGATCAACAACTCTTGCTGATATACTATTATATCCTGAACCTGCTTCAATAATGTTAATTTTCGTAATTGAGTTATTTACAATTGTTGGGATTGCTGCTGCACCTGTTCCATCACCATTGATTTCAATCTTTGGGAATATTTGAAAACTTGCTGAATCAACAACACCGTCAAATTTTGGATCACCTACAACAAAAACTGTTGCTTTTTGTGTTGAAGCATTATATGAATAAGATCCAATATCATACAAAAAGCTTTGGCCGTTAATGTTAGTAATGTAAATTGCCATGCCCGCATAATAATCTGCGATTTCCTGTAATGTTGTACCTGTTATAATAAGTTCACCCGCTGATAAAACACCATCTTCAGCAATAACACCATTTTCATATGGATAGCCGTAATTTCCTACAATATTTTCAACAAAGATTTGGTCAACCTTTGATCCCGTATCAACATATGACGCATTTGCAGTTGGGTCAACATCAAAGTCACCCATAATAGGAATATAACCGACCGCGTTATATGCTTCAAACTCTGATTGTGTTAGTGAATACATAAATTTCCATACATAACCGTCAGCAGTTTCATAAATTTGATTTGGTGTAGCTGCTGAATAGTTTGGTGGGGTGTCAACTTCACTAAGTTCGTTATTATATAGGCATTTATAAATTCTATAATCACCTGTATCATTACTTGTCGGACCAACAACGGCGTAAAACTTTTCACCGTCAAGGTTAACACGGTCATCGTATTGAATATAAGTTTGACCTTTTTGCCAAGGATAATATTTAATTAAATATTTTACGTCATCGTTACTAATTTGTTTACCGAATAGTGTTTTTTCAAGAAATAAGTTTTTATTATATTGTGAGTCGACCGCGGACAACCTATTAAGCCCAGTTGTAACTGAGGAAACAAAAATATAAAAATCATTTGCCTGAATGTCGTCTTTAAACAACCTCAGTGTATCGGTATTTAAATTTGTTGTAAGTACTTCTGACATTTGTTCACTTCCACTTTTTCTTATTTATATACAATTGGCTTATCCTCTTTTCCTAACTCGACCGCGTGGCCATACAATGGAGGCCGACGGTCTTGTTTTGAAATTTACCACTGGAAATGACTTCCCAGACACAGGTCTTTGATTAATCCAACGTAAAATTTTATTAGGTGCACCTTGAAGGCTATCGGTATCCATTGGATCATCTGTCTCACTATCAAACATCTCATCGTATGTTGAAACTGTGTCCAACCAAGCTTGTGCTTCTGTTTGTGTCATATTAGGATCTTGTTGAGCAAGTATAGCTAAAACACCTGCAACTTGCGGCCCTGACATACTTGTCCCCTGATATTTACCAAGCCTATAAGTACTGTTTCTGGCATCAGCACCATAACCAGTGTGCAATGATGATTGAATAGCTTCACCTGCAGCAAAGATATCAACCTGACTTCCACAGTTTGAAAAGATTGCTTTATCTTCAGCTACGTTATTTGACATTGCGCCTACGTTAATTGCATTAGCAAATCCTGCAGCTGATCCTGTGCCTCGGTGTAGATACCAAAAATAATTAGAGCCATTGTAAGTCATATAATATGTGTTATTATAATCTTGATCTGTAGATTTAACTGTTTTCCATGCATCATTACCTGCCGAGCAAACAACTATAATTCCATCATCAATTGCGTCTTGTATATCAGCAAACCTTGATGTGAAATAGTTCGGTATAGCAAAACCTGATGTTGATGAAGCATAAAAACCGCGGGCCTGCAATTCTGCAGCAGTTAAATCACGCCCAGGATTAAAATCAACACCACGGAAATTAACACGAGTTACTAAACCTGTAGTATAATCTCCTGAATAACCAACTTCAATTGATGATCCATAACTGTGATTTGATATTGTTGGATTTTTTCTACCTGTTGCAGGATTGATTGGTTTTGAATTATGCCATTCTCTCATATAATCCCAAATATTTATGCCGCCGTTTGGGTTTGTGCTATATGGGCTGATGTTATAGATATTAGCATCTCTGGCCCAGCCCTGAGTATTACCAGCAACTGTTCCTGCACAGTGGCAGCCATGGTTATTATCTTGTCTATCCGCGGAATCTGTATAGGAGCCTGATCTAGGATAATCGTAAGTTCCGGAACCACCGTAATCAAACCAATTTATCTGCTTTATTCTTGGTGCACCGTTTGCTGCTGGTGTATAATATGAAGGACCGGTATCATTATCCCTAAAAATATCTCTTAAAACAACAAAGTCTGGTTTACTTAACACCGGTTCAAAATATGATTTAAATAAGGCGTACCCTTTCGGATTATTAGTTAACATTCCAGATGGAGTTTTTACTGAGTCAGACCATTCCGGTGACAGTGATCCGCCATCCCAAAAAGTACTCATATCCCACATTGACCAGTTAATTAAATACATATATTCTTTATAAGCTACCTCAGCTGCCTCATCTACTGTTGCCCAATCAGGGGCATAATCAGACGGATCAAAAAATCCGCCATCAATAGCTTCTTTCATAGCAAGGTGCAATTCTGTTGTTTGCCAATTAACATTATTAGTTGCTAACCAATTCACAGCTGTTTCAGATCCCGGCACCGCACCCATAATACCAAACAAATGTATTGTGTGCATAAGATGTTCTACAAGTTCTTCAATATCTCTATCACCAACCGACGGGCTTGGCCCGCTAATATTAGCATACCAAACCATATCGTTATGTACGTGGTTATCTAAAAAATCTACGTATCCTGTATACTGTGCAGCGCCTACATCTGTTAAAAAGTTTGGACTATATTCAGAACCACCACCGTATGCAATTCTTTGAACGGCAGGAAGTCCTGCGTGTATAGTTCCTGTATCGCCTTGTAATGTTTTAATTAAATTGATTTGATGGTCTACATTAATAAGAGGATATGTTGGATCAATTAACAATGTTACCATTTTGGCAGTTTTTTCTGCCCACATATCAGGTACTGCGGTTTGACCTCCAACTGCGCCCGCAACAACCATCTTTAAACCACGAGCTGTTATTTGTCTATCAAATACTGCACCATTTGAACTATTATTTGCTAAAGACGTGTCAACATAATCTGAAACGGTATTTGTCTGAGCAAACTCTGGATGCGCAGGATCAATATGACCGTCTACAATTACAACATCAACATTTTTACCTGAGGAAGTAATTTCTACATCATCAACTATAAGGCTTGTCCCAGGATCACCCCAATTGCTTCTATTCAATTCTTCAACGTGCCGTAGCAAACCCCAGTTAGTGTCACCACTATCAGTATTCCAGTCCTTGGCAAAATCACCGTTAGTAATTTTATATGCTGGTTTTGTTGTAAAGTCAATCAATTCTTTTAAGTCGAGATCCCAAACTCTTGGATCTTGTCGGATCAAATCAACTTCATCATCTTCAAGCATATAATGCGTGTTCCGACTAATTGGCCTTTTATCAGAACACTCAACAGCGCGCCCAGGAATATAAAGTTTACCTCCTGGCGTTTCCATATCATTATAGAAATCTTCAAGGTCTTCTTTATTATGAAGCGTGATAATCCACTCTTTCATATTCTTAACTCTCCAATTGAAGAACAGTTAATGTAACTGCGACATTTTCAGTACCACCTGATTTGTTTGTAACCGTGGCATAGATATCTGTACCTGTTGAACAATAACCAATAACTGCAGGGCCAAAATCTACTTTCTGTCCCGAGGTTGTAATTACCTCGGCAATAACCCCAGCATCTGGTGCAGGATCGGTATTGATAGTTCTAGTTGAATCTGATGAACGCGCAGTCGTGTCGATATATAATCTAACCCATGCCGCGTGAGATGTTTCAATTGAGTATAATGCATAGCCTTTAAATCCACTTATAGTTAAATTTGCTGTTGCTTCATCTGCAAGTGATGATGCCGTTGCAGCTTTTGTTGTTCTTGTTTGTAGTGAACTACCGCCACCCCCAAGATCTTCAGCATTTGCGAGTTCAACCCACGCACCGGCATGAGCATAGTATGCTGCGCCTGTACCGTGTACGTGAGCAAACATACCGTGGTATGAACTTGCATTTGGTAAATCATTTACCGCATCATAGACGTTACCAAATAATACTTTGTTCCCGCCCATATCCAAATCAGCACCAACGACCGCGGCAATTGCATCAGAGTCAGTATAAGTTGAACCGCCACCACCTGTTTGGTTAACGAATGTAAATGTTCCGTTTCCATCCGTGGAAAGTACTTGGTTTGCTGTTCCGTCGGTAATACCTAAACTCAAAAGTCCCAATGTTTGGAACGTGAAATTTGCACCACCGTTTGTTGTTAATACTTGGCCGTTTGTTCCGTCAGTAATACCCAACCCTGTTAATGATGTTGGGACAACAATATCATCCAGTCCATCATATAACTCAGTAAAGTTGCTATTAGTTTTTTGGAACGCGGTCCTTAAAATATCACCTGTTCCGTCATTGGCGCTTGCGCCGACGCCGATAATTTGCTTGACCATCTCTATCTCCTATAGCTTTATGCTATTTATCCGTTAACTATGTCAACTGTTATTACACCATTGTCTGCTGTTAGTACCGCGGTATCAACTCGAATGCTTTGATCCCCAACAATTTGACCTGGGCCAACAACAGGATCACCGCCTGGTATATAATCTTCAGTAATGTTAAACCCAAAGCGGTGTGTTACCACTGCACTAAATTCTTTTTGCCATGAAAACTTATCAAACATTTTTGTCCCGGCAAGATGGACAGTGTTTCTTAGTGGTTCTTCATATGTTTCCCTTGATACAACAGATTGGATCTCATATGAATATTCTTGGTAATAATCTGAATCTTGCAAACGCATTGATGAGTCAAAGTATTTTAAAGTACCTGCTTGATTTTGTTCATAACCATTTAAGTGTGAATTCTTTTCAGCCCAGAAACCTGATGTTGTACCTTGAGTTCTTGCTGATGCTGTACCTTTTGCTTGAATAACGCCGTCATCATCTGTGATAAAGACAGACTCATTATCAACATATCCAAGGCCTGAATTATAAACATCAACCCCGGTAATTCTACCTCTTGTGAAAAATGTTTCAGTTTCCATGTCGGCGTTTTCACCAGCTTTTTCTGAATCATAATCGCGGTATACTACAAGTGGCGTATAGGTGTTACCTTTATGAGTAATAACATTTGTGCTATCAAAACCGTAATACGAATATGCTCTCACATTAAGATATGACTTTTGAGAATTAATACCAGTAATAATTCCGCTCACACCTGAAACTGCTTGTGTAATTGTATCACCGACTGAAAACCCTGAACCAAATGTAGTAAAAGAAATAATCTGTTCAAACCTATCAAAGATATTTGTTGTGTAATCTCGAATGATTGCAAACGCATCATTGGTATAATTTGTACCTGGGTTAATGTTGATAAATTCGTTAATCGTTCCCATTTCAAATGCTTGAAGTGCAAACGCCTGATTAATTGGTGTTGCTAATGTTACTGGATCGGCAGTACCTGACATTGGTTGTAGTGCAGGTGGTACGGTATTATAATTTGTACTATTAATTAAAACATTCGTAAAGTCACCAATAATATCAGTAATCAGATTAGCTGTTTCTATATTTGACAATGACCCAACTTGAACATCGGTTGCAGGTGTGTTATTTTCAGGTAGGATTGGTCCAGGAGATGTTGAGTTTTTAGCAGAAACTGTAAGAACACCAGGAAGATTAAAATTAATTGCTCTATCGTTTGTTCCGATTTCTCTTGATATATCAAAACTGTCACCCGGGTTCATTCTTACACCAACCGCGGTTGAATTTTGACCTGTAACAGTACCAACGTTTGATGCAGTATCGGTAAGTGTTTCACCTACAATAAAATCTAAATCTGGGTTTGGTAAAACAATAACTTGATCTGAAACTAACAGGCTCGTGCCTGCAATTGTATAACCCCAACCGCCGTCAGTTAAGTTATATTGTATTTCACCTTTTCCGATATCAGAAACTTCAGTAACAATAACTTTACCAGCAACACCAAGATTGCTTTCTACATTATATAACTGTCCTACTAAATTTCCTTCTGTCCCGCCATAAAGTGCATCAATTTCAATATCGGAAAGTGACCCGTTAACACGACCGAATGAAACTTCTTCACCGTTAATTTTAGCAACAATGTCATCGTATTTTTGAAACTGTCCTTTTGGATTATTGATATAAACAATAGGAAGGATTGTTTTGTTTAATAGAATAAAGTTAATTTTATCAACAACCGCTTTAGCACCTGATACGGCACCACGAATGTTTTTATTAATAACATCAGAATAAGAATATACTAATCCTTCGGCACTTGTAAAGCTACCATTATTTGGGATCATTTGTAGATAAGTACCATTCTTCCATTGAGAGTCTGATACTTTAAACATATGCTTTGCGGGATATTCAACCTTTGCATTCTCGGCATAAAATATTCTAAAGAATAACTTAATGCCACCTTCAGTACCTTTTGCTCGGTACAGATCAAGGATATTTTTTACAATAAACCGTACCTCGGCATTTGGCATAAGAGGCAGATCTTGTAGGAATGTCTTTTGAAAAAATACCAGCATTTCCTGAATAGTTGTTGTAATATCACGGTATTCAAACATACGACGAGAATTATACGTCGCATTATTTGTTTCAGTTTCAAGGAACCTGTAATAATCTTCAACTAATTGAATAAGTTCCGCGCCATCTTCACGATAAATGCCGGGAAACTGTTGCCTAATTCTAAATGCTATATTTTTTTCTATTTCAGACATTAGTAACCGCTGCTCCCGCTACTTGATGAAGATGAACTTGAACTCGAGGTTGTTGTTCCTGCTGCCACGGTTGTTGCGGTTGAGCTCTCATCAATAATATTAACTGTTACGTCAGTGTCACGGATTGTAAACAATCTACCTTTAGGTGCTTTAATATCATTTCGTTTTGTTTCCGCAATAATTTTAATTGCTGATCCTGTATAACCATCTGTCTTAAAGCCAATTAATTTGATTTCACCTGTTGTATAATTCACTGTACCAAGGTTTGGGATAACAACTTGCGGGTTATTAACATCAGATGTAATCATTTGAATTTTACCAGCACCGTCATCTTGTAAATAAACATTAACACTATCGTATGAAAAGGTTCCACTAATAATAGATGGTTTATAATCCGTAAATCCTGTTGCCAATTTGAAAGGATATGGTTTAATTATTTCTGCCTCAAACTTAAACACTGGGTTTTCCGAAACATTCAATGCCGGTGAATATTCAATATATGGACAAGCAGTTACTTTATTACTCAAAATTGAAATGTCACCTGCATCAATTTCAGATGATAGCGTGGACAATCTCAACCTTTTATTAAAGTCATCAAGATTAACTATAACGTGATTTGAGATAATATTACGGATAATAGTTTCAAGTTCACCTACTGACTTACGAGTAATCTTTGCATTATAATAAGCATTAACAGTTACATTTGAGTATAAGTAATTTGTTGCTACGAATACAGGTTCAACCGCAAGTGGTGTTTTATCTTTTAAGTAATCAACATATGTATTAGATAAGGTTGATGATAGCTGATCTTCACCTTGTCCTAGATAAATTGATATTGCAACTCTACCAAACTGTGGAGGATTTAATTCATCACCGCCATATGCTGCAACTGCTTGGATTTCAGGAAATCTTTGCTTTAACAAAATTTCATAATCCGACGCTGTAATAGCACGTTCTTGAATTTGAATTGATTTTGGAGCAAAGTAACGAATGCTTTCAATTGATTCTTGTTCAGCACCACCTGTTGCTGGTGCTACCGTCGTAACTGTTGTTGTACCAGTGTTTGTAACATTAATTGAGAACAAACTTGCACCGTTAGGTTCTGATCCTGAACAAATTCTATACTTAACACGGATATCTTGTGTTTCTGTTGGTTGCATACCAAACTTATTATTACCAAAGTAAATAGTATATCGGCCATCGTAATATGGTTCAACATAAAATACTTTATCGAGCGGTCCTACACCAAAGATATTGTTTTTACGAATATATTGGTTCGCGTCATCACTTGCTTCGGCATCAACAAACACTGAAAGTGATTCTGTATCAGCATTTTCGTTTGAAAGGATAACTCTTAGTGTTCCGTCAACATCAACAAAGTAACCTTCTCTTTCAAAGCTTGTTAGCATTTGACCTTCAAATATTTCTACATTTTCTGCAACAAAAACACCTGGTGCAGTTTTGCGAGCAACGTATGCTTTATCAGAAACGAATTCGTAATTTACACCAAGATAAGATGTTGTAAATGCCGCATTCTCTTCAATTGTAATAGTTTGACCGATTACAGTATCATCATTAATTGTTACGTTTACAATAGCACGTGCCGATGTTCTTGAACGTGGTAAATAATTCAATTCCTTGGCGTGTGAAATAACTGAGTTTCTCAATACCGCACTGTCAATAAACATTTCATTCATTGCCATATTGGTATAGAAGTTATTCTGATACGTGTTATATGAAAGCACATCCATTAAGACCGATAGGTTTGACCCATCAAAGTCATAATCTTTATATCGAGTTTGACCTTTTAAATAATTTTTGAGCTGTTGTTTTGAATTCTCAAAATCTAATTCCGTAATATTTAATTTAGCCATTTTATCTTGTCCTCTCTAGAAACACGCTTAGCGATACTGGCTGCTCGTCGTTCGTAACGTAAAATTCTATTGTGATTGCAACCTCATTTGAGTCAAGGTTTGCTGAAACGGTAACATCAATGAGTTCTGCCCGTGGTTCGTATAATTCAATAGTTGTTCTAACCTGTTCTTCCATTAACCTAACGGTTGCAGGTGTTAGATTTTCAAAAAGCATTGCTCTTATATTGCCACCAAGGTTTGGTTGCATTAATCTTTCACCGCGATCGGTTAGTATTAAATTCCGTATTGCTTCTTTAACTGATTCATCATCTTTGTTTAATGTAATATCTGAAGATATTGGACTTAATTCAAGATTCTTTTTAAAATCCTGATAAAGCGAAATCTTTTTTGATTTTGCGGTTATTAAATTAACTACCATTTATTTGTACCATGTTGCTGCATCTTTTCGATCCCTGTGGTCTATATGTAAGAATGTACTCCCAGGCGCTTCGTATACTCCTAATCCCCAAAAACCGTTTGCTTGTGCAATCGCCATTAATTCGTTCCTTCTAGTCGGGTAAGTTTCCCAATCTAAATCAAACGCAATCCCTGCCGTGTGCTTTGAATGTATCGCTACGTTCTCAATACCCACCACGTCTCTTAAAAATCTGTTATATTCCGGTGTCCTATATCCGCTTACTAATTGTACTTTTGGACCATTCCATTCAATAAGTGTTCTCATTAATGCTAACCGTTCTAATGGTTCACACCCTACCCAAAATGTATCGTAATGCGGCATTACATTATTTGCTCTCATTAGTGCATCACCGTAAAGTGCTCTTGCACTATAATTAGCATCAATCCAAATATAACGATTTGTATTTTCAATCAAATCTTCAAACGTTGGAAAAACCTCCATTACTTCATCAAAACTAATTTGCCGATCGCCATAACTTCTTGGTCTTGGTACAGGTCTTACGGATCCATCATATATATTTGGGTTTACTGGAGGCAAAGTCGACACTTCAGTTTGACCTGGCGGTACTGAAGCTTCGGGTGGTTGCCAAACCTGCCCATCACGTGTAGAGTCTGCTATAGATTGTTCTACCCTTTCTGTGTGTAACTGTTGTTGATTATTTATTCTTTCTTCAAGGACCTCAGGTGGTGTTCGAGTGCCATTAGCTGCAATTACTTGAGCGGTTGCAGCATTTCCTTGAACTGTTAATGCTTCTTCGGCTACTTTAAGATCATCGGCAAATGTTGTAAGTGGTTCTTTAACTTTATTAACCTGATCTTCAACACCTGTTAGTAATCCACAGAAACGTGAGATAAGAAATTGAATTTCACCAATACCAGGATTGGCAAACAATCCAACCGCATAATCAAACAAACCAGTTAATTTGTCTTTAATAGATTGAATATTAGTTTTTTCAAAGAAAGCCAATGCTTTATCTCTGATTTTAAGAAATGCTCTTGTGATACCTTTTAAAGAAGGTCCTGTAATACCTTGAATTAATGAACCTAAATCAAAGTTCTTAATTGCTGATTGTACTTGCTTTACAACAGAATCAAACATACCAACAAGTTTATTTTTAATAGCTTCAATTAATGCTTTTACTTTAATCTTTTCAAAAAGTGCCTCTGATGGATTTTCAATGTTTTTAAGTTTTGATAAAAATGATAAAGCATCATTGAGAAGGAAACCTACTTGACCGATTTTATCAAAGAATGAATCAATAGCACCAAAGACGTTTGGCAATGTGCCACACAACCCACCAGCAATTGCTAATGAAAAACCACCAGAAAAGAAACCGTCAAGTTGTTCTAAAAGATTTTTATAATCATTTGCAGTTGCAACACCAAAACTAAATGGTGTATAGCCTTGACTTTCAAGGAAAGATGCAAATTCAATATCAGTTATTGGACTTTTTTCTAACCGTGGGCCGAGGTATTTAAATTTCGGCAATTCTTTAACAATGTAATCTTCTTTAATAAATGTATTATTAAAATTGTTAAGTTGCGTATATAATTGTTCACCGTATTTTTCAACAGCCTTTGCAACAACATTGATAGGTTTACTAGTAGAATTAAAACCAGCAATATCAAATGCCATTTTATTAATTGCTTGTTTAGTATAATTACCTTTACTATCAACAAACAATTCTACTGATGGTGAAGTTCCACCTGGCGTTAAAACGGTTGAAGCTTTTAGAGCCGATGGAATAAACGGATCTGGATCTTTACAAGCTGTCACAACTATTCTCCTTAAGTTTCATTATGCTGGTTCCCCATCATCTGATTGAAAAATTGAAGCGGGTGTACGCATTCCAAATTTATTTGCCGCGGTTGCTTTAACGGAAGTTGATTTCTGTGGTGGCTCAGGCATTTCTGGTGTAATTGCGCCAATAGCATCTTCGGCAAATACTGCTTCTGTTGCTGTAGCGTTTCCACCTTCTGCCATACTCACATAATCATTAATATAAACAGTACTACTTGCGGTAACACTAATGTTACCTCCTGACTCTACCTGAAGGTTTGTACCTGATAGTATACTAACATCAGATTCACCAAATATATTTAAAACACCTTGGTTAGCTTTAATATTCATATCAGTGATGGCAGTCATATTCAAATTGTTTGCTTTAATATTCATATTAGATGCAGCTTGATCCCACATAAATGGTGCCTTGCGATACATCCCAATGCCCGCTTCAATTTGCATTTCTTTTTCGGCGCGTATTGATAATGTACCGGCATTTGCTTCCATTCTTATATCACCGGCGCGCATTTGAATTTGCTCGCTGACATTATAATTTGATTGTCCGCCAACTGAATGACTGTGATTTCCGTGTACTATTGTTTTAAGATCACCTGTAATTTCTTCAGTTTTGTTTCCGTCAACATATACACTTGCATCACCGTCAATTGTTACAAAAGATTTGCCGCCAATATGAACATATTGATTTTCGTCCGTAACATCAAACCTTGTTCCTGTTGCCTTTGTTGTAAGACTACCACCACTCCCAATCTGAACATAAGATTGAGTTTGAGTATTAGTAATCGTAATTCTTTCAGAACCTGGCGTATCATCAAGTTCAACTACATGGCGTGCTGATTGGATAACACGGTTATATGGATATGCTGCCTGATACCCGGGATCTGGTTCATCCCAGCTTTGTCCGCCGTCAGGATCATCCGCAACAGTAACTTTGGTAACACGAGACATTTTTTGTCCATGAAGGTGTGTTTTCTGTAGCTCTTCACCACGTTCTAATCTGGAATGATGCGGTTGCCCTAAGTTTTCTGGTTGTTTTGCTCTACTGTTCAATTCAGGTTGTTCTGTTATTACACCCCAACCTTTTGTTTCAGGATTGATTTCTTCATTATATTGAGTAGGAACTGTTCCGATAATAATTGGTTGCTGTGCATCTCTACCATCAATAAACAAACCAAAAACGAAATCGTTTTCATCAGGAATTTGATTAAATAAGTCATTTACAAGGCAACTTGCCCATGGTAATGATTGAGTCGGAACTTTATCATTCAAACCATGTACTCCAAATGCTCTTACTTGAACTCGTCCTTGCTTTTGTGGATCATCTCTATTCTCAATAACACCAATAAAGAATAAAGGTTCTCTTATGCCAACACCGTATGGGAACATTAATCATTACTCCAATCATATTTAACAAGCTCAAAGTTGGTCCGTACTTTATCGTTTTCCAATGTATGCTTGGTTGTAAATACAAGATACCTACCTGATAGCTGTTGATGGTTATTAGAAGTACCTAAAGCATCAAATCCTTGAACTGTAAGATCAATTAATTGACCAGGCATAATATCCATTCGGCCTGTTAATGATGCCGATACTTTAGTGTTGTATAAATGGTGCCTGTATGCTATTCGGTTTGAAACTAAATCATCAAGTCTTTGGTCAGATGCCAATTCACGTGAAGTAGCATAAGGTCCGGTAAAATCACGGAATGCAAGAAACCGTGGACCGTTGTCAATTCTAAATGTTTCTTCAGCAAATTCTCTAGAATGTGGAAAATCAATTTGGCCTCTTCGTGCCTGAACTCCTGACATATCAACAAACTCAGCTTCTTCGGTATACTTATATGTTGATTCAGTATAGTTGTGGTTTAATATATCAACTACACAAACCGTACTTGCATATCCGCCTGATTTTATATCTTTACCAATATCACTACCTCTTGAATTAATAGTGATATATTCAATACGATTAAGTTGCTTTTCAGGTTCAGTAGGATCATATGTTGCATTAGGTGAATAAAAGAATTTTTGTATTACGTCATCTGCTTCAACTGATTCTTTAATTAAATATTCATCAGTCACAAAAAAGTAATCAGTTAAATTTTCAAAGAAACGATAAGTCTGTGAATTTGCTTCACCATAAGCACGTCGAGCAAGGAACAACATTGTTTCCGACGGTGTGTAATGCGGGATAGCTAAATTGTTTAAACCAATTGTAGGTTGTATTGTAAACTTTCGGCTTTCATTTGTTGCAAAATTAACTAATGGAAATTTAGCAGTACCATATGGGAATGTTCTGCTTCCTTCATTTCTAACAGCAGTGCCAAGTGTTGCGAAATAATTTCTAAACGTATATTCAACAATTTGGTTTATTGATTTATTGGCAAACCCTTCTTCAACATCCGACGCAACGGCTGCCGAATAAGTAACTGCTGATATAAAATGAATATTATACCGAACACCATTCATACTTTCAGTAGGTACTAAATTATCAATACGAATAACCTGACACGCCAAATCATATTCAGTATCAAGGTCGTGGGATACAATTTTTAAAATTAATTGTTCTTCGCCAAGTAATGGTGTCTTGTCAAGGAAACCAACGGTGTCTAGGACAGCGGCTACACCACTCCATGAAGTCATACCCATCGACTGATTGATTTCAATACCATCAATCATCCCGGCGATATTTTCATCAAGGTTTGTGTATTTGTTTCTTAACGTAAATGAAACAATCGTATATGATGATGGATTAAATGCCATTTATAGTTTTATACTTTTTACAAATTCTTCGGTTACTTGTGGTAAATACTTTTTATCAATTAAAAAGATCTCACGTTTGTTTTCGTTTATTGCTCGTTCGTTATCCCAAATGCGCCAAGGTTTCCATTCTTCAGGAATAATACGTTTAATAATAATTTTACGACCTTGTTCTGTTCTGATAATAACTCGGTCTTCCTTACGAAGATAAATTGTTTCAAAACTTTCAGGTGTTAATTTGACTAGATCAACTGCCATTTATTAAACCTCCCTATACCAATAGATGATGTTTTCATCGTTATCTTCTTGTGTCCAATCGACTACATCATCACCAATCCTACCTGATACATTACCGTATTTGTCAATTAAGAAATCTTTAAATTCTGCTTCCGACAACGGCCACTCATGGTAAGGATCCATTATATTGTTTGCCATATAAACGAGCCAAGTATAATCAACTGAACCGTAATAAAAATTAGCAATATCCTCAGCTCTTTCACCTTCACTAATTGTATATGGTAAATAAAGTAAAGGGTTTGTACTTACGTTACGAACAAATTGATTTCTTCGTGTAATGTCACGTACCTGTTTACCTTCGTATGTTATAATTGGAAAATTTTCAAAATACTTTGCCATTAAGTTTCTCCTACCGCATTAGCATCTGCACCGGCGCTAACACCATAATCATTCGCAGTTTGAATTTCGAGTTCTTGGAAGGTTAATGCTATTTGAACTGCTGATGGTTTACCACCTTTCATAATGCTTGTCAATCCGCCAACTTGATAATTAACAGTAAACTGTGTAACCATTGAAGTTTTATATTGCATCCAATGAGTAGGATCAATTCCCAATAAAAAGATATCTACTGTTGAAGGATATGACAAGAATGCCTGTGTAAGACCAGCAAAATCTCGTGCTACAGGTAATGTCTTTTGTTTGAACCTTTCAACAATCTTTTTAATCAAAATTGAATCAGATTTATTCGTTGGATATAAATCAAATGTCATATTATGAGTTCTTAAATCAACACCTTCAAACGATAGTGTTTCTCTTGGGTTAACAGTATTTCCTTGCACCGTATCAAGTGTTCTGCCAATGTCACCTGGCAATTTACTACGCAAAAGGTATTGTGCTGACTTGGCGGTATCAGCAAGGCTTGATCCCATAATCGCCGATCCTGCTGCATTAATAGACATATCCTCAGGTGCATTTCTACCCATACCCGCTCCTAATGACATTAGTAGTTGTGGTAGATCTGAAACTTTTGAATTGCCAAAATCACCAGATGCAGCAAATTCTCTTGCCGCAGTAGCAAGGTATTCCGTTGTTTTATTTCTTTCAAACCCATTAATTCTAAGGTTCGTATCATCCTGTAGTGTTGTGGGAAAAGGTAGTTCAATAGAATTAATTGATCTTAATTCACTACCTACAGCTCTCTGCCCAACTCTTTCACTACTTGCGTTTAATCCACCGCCTAGTGCAGTTTTAAAATCATAATCTTTAAAAACGAACAGAACCGAATGTGGTACAGGCGATGTTGGAAACGATAAATTACCTTGAGTGTTCTTATTGCGCCATGCATTTCTGTCCAGCTCTGGGCGAGTTGATGTTTTCGCCATTTGATTCGGTCCTTTTCTTATAAATAGTTTATGTTCTTATTTATATGGAAGTGTGAGCAGGATATTGGCGTATAGTGGTAGGTTTCGGCCGAAAAACCCGCAGAAATATAAAGGTGACCCCACAAAGATTATTTATCGTTCGCTGTGGGAGTTTAAATTCTTTAGACACGTAGATAAACATCCTGATGTGATTTGGTGGCAAAGTGAAGAGGTTATTGTACCTTATAGATCACCAATTGATGGGCGGTTGCATCGGTATTTTCCTGATGTGATTGTTAGGCAGAAAAAGCCTGACGGTAAGACCGAAACATTAATGATTGAAATTAAACCAAAGGCACAGACAAGGCCACCTGATATTCGTAATAAAAGTACACTCAAAGGTCGTGTATCAAAACGCTATTTGAATGAGGTTAAAACCTGGGGTGTTAATGAAGCAAAGTGGAAAGCAGCACAAAATTTCTGTGCTGACCGCGGATGGAAATTTTTGATATATACTGAAGATCATTTAGGAGTTTAAAAATGGTAGCAAAATTATTTGACGATATACTATTAAGAGGTATCCGTGAAGGGCAAATCCCTGCACGTACTGCAGGTGCCAGAGATTGGTATCGTCAGCAAGCCGCTACAGTTGGAAAAGGTGAAGCAAAAGGTGAAAAACTTATTCGTGAAGCCGGTAAAGAAAGATATGAAAACAGATTTAGGTTAGGCCATATGTATATGTTTGCATATGATCCAAAGCACAAAAAGACATTACCATACTATGATAGGTTTCCACTTATATTTCCGATAAATAGAGCACAAGGTGGTTTTCTTGGTATCAATATGCATTATTTGCCACCCACCTTAAGAGCAAAATTAATGGACCAACTATATACTGTTGCCTCCAATAAAAAATATGATGAGACTACTAAATTGAGGATTAGTTATGACGTATTAAACGGAGCATCTAAGTTTAAGTTATTTGCACCTACGGTGAAACATTATTTAACAAAGCAGGTAAGAACGAGATTAGTATATATTAATCCTTCAGAATGGGATATTGCATTATTCTTACCGACACAAAAATTTGTTGGTGCCAAACAATCAAAAGTTTGGTCTGACTCAAGAAAAGCCGTAAGAGGAAGATAAATGTCTTTTAACATATCAAAATTTAAATCAAATATGGACCGTTACGGTGGACCTGCTCATACCTCATTATTTGAAGTTCAAATCATACCACCTGGTGTTAGAATTGAATCAGGATTAACACCAAGAGAACTTACATTCTTTTGTAAAACTGCCGCGGTACCAGGTTTAACTGTAAGAACAGAAACACTTGAACAGATTGGCCAATTGCCAAAACAGTTTCCCGTAGGAATGGATAACCAACAATTTAATACAATCTTTATGCTTGACTCCGACCATGCTGTTGTGAGTTATTTCCATTCATGGATACAGTCAGTTGTAAATTACGGTTCAAAAGGTGGAAGCTTTGCCGAGGTTGATGGGCAACTGCCGTATGAGGTGGGATACAAAGATGAGTATTCATGCCGAATGATTATCAAATATTATTCAACACGTGGCAAAATTGAAACTTATTATGAAACAATTCTTGACGGATGTTATCCAACAATCATTGGTGATATTGATTTGGCGTGGGAAAACAATGACAGCTTTGGCACATTACCTGTTGCGTTTGCATACGATCGCATTGCATTTAGTGGAGAAAAGGTTGGTTTGGTTGGAACACTTGAACGGTTTGGACGAGGTGCAGGATTGTTATCATTACTCGAATCAGTAGGAAGCATTGGTCAAACAATTCAACAAGGTTTAAGACCTGTTGGTATTCAAGATGCAATTAATAAGTTTACTAAAGTAAGAAGCGATTTCGATAATATATCAAAAATATTTAGATAATAAGAGAGAGATAAATTATGACACTACCAAAAATTGATTTGCCGATTTATGAGATGGAATTGCCATCAACCGGTGAAACTATCAAGTACCGTCCCTTCACGGTTAAAGAAGAAAAGATTCTATTAGTTGCTCAAGCATCTAAAGATAGTACACAAGAAATGGTTGCATCAAAGCAAATTGTAAATAACTGTTTGATTGACTATGATGTTAATAAATTAGCAATGTTTGATCTTGAGCTTATTCTATTAACATTGAGATCAAAATCCGTTGATAACTTAATTGAAATGCAGATCACTGATCCTGAGACAGAAGAAACTGTTGATATTTCAATTGATTTAATGGACACTGAAATTATTAAAAATGATAAGCATACTAACAAAGTTAGGATCAATGAAGATTACACATTAATTTTAAAGTATCCTTCGATTGATGAGTATATTAAGATTACTGAAATGGACGAAGAGGATCCATTGGTATCATATCAAATTATGGTTTCCTGTTTGGATAAAGTTGCATCGGAAGATGAAGTTTATGAGTTTTCAAAGTATTCACAAAAAGAAATAGATCAATTCATGGAAGATGTGACAACCCCGGTCGTTGACGGTATTAGACTATTTTTTGAAACAATGCCAAAAATAAGACACACTAAAACATACAAGAATAAAAACGGTGACACTAAAAACTTTGTAATAGAAGGAATGCGAAGTTTTTTTACATAATGTTGTGCCATTCATCACTGAGCGAATATTACCAAACGATGTTTGCTCTGGTACAACATCATAAGTATTCTATATCAGATATTGAAAGTTTGGTACCGTATGAAAAAGAATTATATTTTACAATGTTAATTGAGTTCATGGAAAAGCAAAACGAGAATAGGTAAGAAACATGGCTAGAGAATATTCCAAAGATACAGAAGCAATCATTCAAAGGCTTAGGGATGAAGGTGACCTGATCCGTAATAGTGGAACAAATTCATTAAAATCAGTCAGTTCAAAACTCGACAAGTTTGGTGATGTTTTCAAATCAATTAACAATGGAATACAAGCTCAAAGCGTAATGCTAAAGCAAGCACAAGGTATTGCGGAAGAACAATACGAGTACACAAAAAGACAACAGGAATTTGATGATTTAAAATCAGAAAAGCTTTCTGATGATACTCGTAAGAATGCCGAAGCCCGTGACGCAAAATTAATTGACGGTGTTACAAAAGCATTTAACTTAGGTAACCTTACCAAATTACTTGCAGGTGGTGCAGGACTTGCTGCCGCAGGCCTTATAGGTAAAGGGTTTATGGATGAAAGATTTCCTAATGCATTTGACGGTATCAAAGATACAGTAGCGGACTTGCGAGGAACTATTGACGGTATGAACCAGGCAGCCGCTGAATTAACACGAACCGTTAATGAAATAAAAACAGATATTCAAAAATTTAAAGATGCTGTACCATGGGAAGCCCTTGCGATCACACTTGCAGGACTTGCCCTTCTTCCATCAAGAGCAGGTCGGTTTGGCTTTGGTCTTGCCGCAGGTGCTGCTACTGGTGCATATAAAGTATTTAAGGGTGCAAGGCAAGGTGATGCTGGTTTAGCACAAGCGAAGGCAATTAAAGAAGCACAAGAGCGAGCAGCGAAAGAAGCAGCAGAAGCAGCGGCAAAAGAAGCAGCAGAAGTTGCAGCAAAGCAAGCAGCGGAAGCGGCGGCTAAGAAAGCAGCTCAAACTGCTGCATCTGATGATAAGTTAATTGCTATCGCGGCGGAGCAGGCAGCAAAAGTTGCAAGTGAAGAAGCAGCAGAAGCAGCGGCAAAACGTACGGCGGCAATCTCAGCATCAGTCGCATTGCAACAAGCAGCATATGCTGATGCCGCTGGTCCTAATAGATATAGAATTCAACCACCGTCATTACCTCACCCTGGCAAAATGTTTACAGCACCGGGTCAAATGCCCGCGCCTAATATTAATATTACAGAAACACCTTCTGGTTTTATTTATCAAGATATGGATAATAATAATAGGTTTATGCCAAGGGATGTGGCGCAACAACGATTATCAGCTGCAGGATTTGGACCTGACGGTTTACCAAATTATGGTAAGGCGCCTCGACAACCACGTGTCGGCCCAAGGGGTGGGGATGCTGGTTTAGCAGAGGCACGAAGAATGTTGCAAGTTGGAGAAAAGCAGGGTGCAGAACTTTTAGCAAATGCTGACCGAGGTTTGATGAAAAAAATGGTAGCATCTGAAACCACTAAAATCGCGGTAAAATGGATTCCCGCTGTTGGTGCAGTTATAGGTCTTGGGTTTGTAGCATATAGTCTTATAATAGGAGATTATACAACCGCCGGTTTAGAATCAGTCGGTGTGGCAATGCCTAGTATTACTGGTATTGCTGCTGATATCGCCGCAGCTACTACTTCAATATTTTTCCATGTTGGAGGAGTAGGTCCTTATAACCAATTCAACCCAGCACACCGTGCACTGTATATGGAAATTGCTGCGATGTTACGAGATTCAGTTGATAAGTATATGGAAGATAAAGCAAGGGCAAGAGCAGAACGAGCAGCACAACCTTCCCAATGGGAACTCTTAGCAAGAGAAGCAGAAATTAAAGGTGGCAATGCTCGTATTGCAAGTCAAGCAACTTATTATGAAAAAAATGAAAGTGGAGGATTTTTGGGATTGCGCCGTTATTCAGTATTTAATGCTGCAGGACAATTTGTTCGTTATTCACGTACAAAACCTGAAGGTACTACATCTATGGATGGTTTCCGTATTAATCAAGCAAGGAATACTAGTTACCCATCAGCACAGCGCCAAATGGCACGAGCACAAATGGTTGCAGCAGGTGCAATAGGCACAGGCGGACAATATAACATCCATATGGGTGATACCGTTAACGCCCCAATGAATTATACTGAAGGTTCTAAGTCACAGGCAAATGTTAGAATGAACGGTACAAGTCTGCACGGCGGTGCTACCGATGATCCGTTTAATAATTTGCCACCAGGTATTAACTAAATATCTTTTTAATTTGGTTATCAATTGCAGTTTGCGGATCATTAATATATTGGTTTATATTAAATAGATCTTTAAGCTCATTCAGGATTTCAATCCTTACTGAATCATTATCGTTAAAATATTTAATTCTTTCATCAATATCCCACGCATTAGCGACTAACAATTTTTCTTGAATATGTTTAGGTATTTGTAAACAATCAGGATCATATTGTGGATCAAGAAATGGTACAATATCGGAATAGGCATATAGTACAGGTCTAAAGTTTAGTGAGTCATTAATTGACACGCATCTAAAAATCATTCCATACTTATATCTTTTTGTTTTATCATTGACCTCGGACGGAAGCAATGCTTCTTTATAATTTTTATGTTCTATAACATTATTATATAGTTCTGTAAATGCAGCAGTTTCTTTAAGAGTTGTTTCCGCTCGTTCTGATCTACCGTCCTTTGATTTATTAACACCATTCTTTCTTAATGGAATATAATAAGAACAATCATCGGATTTGACATCCTTTAGAAACTTATCCCAAATAAATCTCCTACTGCCTTTGTCCTGAAATAACGTACCGGCAAAAAACATATTATGAGTTTTCTTAACTTCATCATCAAAGAAACTATCGAGTGTTTTTGGTTTAAATTTTTCATCATAGATAATATGCTGTAATTGTGATATATCAAGTTGTTGAAAGTTTCTTGTACCACGTGTATCATCGGCAAAATAAAACAGTTTCGTTTTAATTCCCATTTTATCAAAGTACGGTGTATAGATTGCAGGATCAATTGAAAAGGCAATCAATTCTTTATTCAATTTATTTACTTTATTGATATATCCAATACACTCCATAAACCAAAAGTAATCTTTTGTACTAAACGCATATGGTGATACACGCTTATCCCAATTAGAAGTCATATCGGTATTCATTTCATCAATTTTTTGCATTATATCAGAATCAGTACCAATATAATCAAAGAATTCGTTTTGCATATTATGTAGGAATTCAGAATAATCTTTACCACAAAACTTTTGTAATGGCAGCCTAAAGAAATCATCAGTACCTAAAATGATGTGGTCAACAACAGGTAAATCAACAAAACTATCATCCAACCAAGAACGCATTGTAATTGCATTCTTTTCCTTATAGTCAGGTCCGTTACCTTCTTTTCTTAAAAGACTATCGGTAGCACTACGTTGGAGTTCATAGTAATTATCAGTGAGGCCGCAACCTGCACCGATTGTAATAATATTATATTTGTCTTTAATGTTTTCTTTTACAATACGAGCTGGGCCGTAGATGTGCGTATAGGAATTATGATTTCCTTTATCCATAAAAATAACGGTTGGTTTACTCTCATCAATAATAAGATTACCCATCAATTTAAAAATCATTTATCACCTCACATAGTAAAAGAAAGGGACCGAAGCCCCTTTCAGTCATTTTTTAATCTTTATTTGAGACAAACGAGTACATTTCTGTAGCTTTTTTCGTAAGTTCCTCGACTGAATATAACTCAGTCATTTTTTGATATTCTTCAAATTGAATTTGTCCTAATTCAAACATCTTAGCTGCGTAATGATGGTTAGTTTCATGGATTTGATCCATATACTCTTTAGCCATTTGCAACATATCGGCACGAATTTCAAAAGGATTTTTACTCATTATTTCATTACCTTAGCTGCGGTTTCACCAGACGCATTCATAAAATCAGCCATTGATTTCATAGCAACCTTTGAAAAAGCTGTTTGAGCTTCAATAAAAGCATGCAGTGGCGCAGACAATTTTTCGTCTTTTACCAATGTATCAACCATTGTTTTCTTTGTAGACTGAACATGGTCAATCCAGTAGTTAGTTGTAAAGTCGTTAAACATTTTTGTTCTCCTGTGTGTGTTAAAAGGGCGACAAAGGTTCATCCTCCACCTGCCCACTTTTTACTTGAACGATACCAATTTTTTTGGTTATGAATGCGTCCAAGTAATTCTTGTATCTCATGCATTTCAGCACGAGATTGTTCTGATGCATTACCTTGAGCAATAGCTAATCCTCTACGACCAGCCTTTGCTCTTAGTGCTTGTTCTATTACTTCAATGTCTCTGACCGACAAATCAAATTTTTTGTTGGGTTTCATTTAATATCTCTTTTGTAATTTTGTTTGCTGGCATACAAGCAACATTTAATATTGTATCGTTAAATCCTGCAACGTCAATTACCTCTATTGCAAGCCTATCACTATTAGCAGGATTGTTGATATATTGTTTACATACGTTTTGCGTTTCAAAAGGTAAGCTCTTTAATGCAAAAGGTTCTGCTTCTAACATTGTAAAAACTATTAACCATTTCATGTCCTGTTACCTCTTAGCATTATCGGTACTTATCTACTGGGCGTCACATACCCATAATAAGAGCGATAAATTTCAGCAAGTTCTTGTTGGTCAGTTGACTCTTGAATAATATAGTCTTCTTTATCAACTCGAGATCCGTCTGCGATTGCAATAGCATCCTCTAAACGTGATGCTAATGCAATAACTTCACCATCTTTTGATCTTATAATATGCATCAGTTCAGCCCAAAGCAAGGTAAGATATTAACATTACAATAACGACCATATTCTTCAAGGCCAACCATTGCCATTAGCATTAGTACCGGTAATACCGCAATCATAAAAATAATAATTGCAAACGCCCAGCCTAATCCTTTAGTTGTGCAATATTGTGTTTGTTCACTCATGCTCGCCACCATTCGCACGGCCATCATATTTACGGCCTGATTTTAAAATGTTGTTAAATGACTTAGGATTGTTTTCAGCTTGACGGAATGTCACGGCTGTGATTGTAATACCACTAATAAGTAATAGGTGAAACGTGGCACTAAGACCGAAAGCAATATAGCTTCCTACCATTAGGGCAAAAATACCAGACCAAATAAAGAATAGACTCTGGAAGATCATATGTGCTACCATGGGGTCTAAGTTGCGTAGTGGTGATTTTTCGACTGTCATTACGCTGTCCCACATGTCTTTGGGAATAGCAGCTAGTGTTGAGATAGTAGTTGCCCAACCAATGGGTTTTACTTTTTTCATATTATTCTCCGTGTGTGTTAAAAGTCAAACCCAGTTAGGGTTTGACCGTTATTAGAATCAATATAACATAGTTTATTATTTTGTCAATAGTAATTATCCGTTGAGTTGTTCAACTGCAGATGCAGCATTATTAATAGCAATTTTACGAGGCTTCTTTTCTTCGGGAATTACATTTTCTAACGAAATAGTTAGAATGCCGCTATCAAGTGTTGCACCGTTTACTACAATCGTATCCGATAATGTAAAGGTCCTGCGGAAGTTACGTGCGGAAATACCACGGTGCAGGTAATCAGGTTCATCTTCTTTGGGAGATTGATTTCCATCAATAGTGAGTGTTCCATCTCTCAATTCAATGTCCAAATCATCATAAGTAAAGCCTGCAATTGCTAACTGCAATTCATAGGTTTCATCTGACGTTTTGATAATATTATAAGGGGGATAGTTTGCTTGACTCGGTGTTTCTTGTCTCATCCTTTCAATCATTCGGTCAAAGCCGATGAAGAATGGATCATTTAACATAGACGTATCTAATCTGCGTGTATTCATTTTGTTTCTCCTTAAATAAGCAAGATTAATATAAGGAACCCTTTACGGCATTCCTATACAGTATATATAATACATTTTTCTAAAATGTCAATGGTTTTAATTAATTATTTTCAGTATAAGGCTGAAAATTACTTCCATTGGCAACCATGCAGGCAATACCATTAGGATATAATGAAACTAAAGTCCATGAACCTGTATCCTGATTAACCGTGAAAACAAATTCAGTTTTGATGGTTTGTCCTGAGGCATGAATATTCAATATTTGTCCATTAAACAATACCGGTTCATTATGCCTTTGAGAAATTGCGGCAATCTCTTGCATCGTGGCACAAGATTGCATTGCATAAAATGGTGGGTAATTTGATTCTTGGGCAACAGCGGGTGCCGCAAGTAGTGCTGTAAGTAGTGTTAGATATTTCATATCATCTTCCTATTCTCCAGTACTACCAAACCCTCCGTCTCTTTCGGTTTTTTGTTCTGGACGTTCTGTGGTTTCATTTAATTCAATGTTTGTTGTTGGTTCAATTAAACATTGAGCTAATCGCTCACCGTGCTCAATAGTAATAAGACTATCACTAAAATTCGTGAGCATTATAAACGACTCCTCGACATAATCAGAATCAATTATGCCAACACCATTTGCCATGGCTAAACCTTTTTTAAGTGCAGTACCTGACCTAATATACATCTTCATAACGTGACCTTTTGGTACGTCAAAGATTAAACCTGTAGGGACGAGTACTCTCATCTCTGGTGGTAGTTGAAAGGCATCAGGTTTTTGTCCAACACCTTTCACTACAATATCCAACTTCTTGTTCCATGTATTGTAACCAACAAGTCTTTGTTTTTGTTCAATACAGGCTGCTATATCAAAACATGCCGATCCTTCTGTTGCGTATTCAGGCATCGTAGCACGCTCATTCATTTTATAAACATTCATATTATTTCTTTCCAATATTATATTTTGCTTCAAGTATCCAATTATCTTTTTCTTTATGTGAAAGAATTTTGATTTGGTTTAAAGGTGCAATTGGGTCTTGCGCCTTTTCAGTGTTCACAATATTAACCAAACCCCATTCTTCCAATAAGTTAACTATTGTATTACGTCTTGCATTATCTTCTTCGATAAACGTGTCCTTTTTACCATCTAGGATAAACAATTCTTTAAAATGTAGAATTGCATAGCGACCTTGTTTATGTAGGATGTGGCAAGATTGGTATAATTTCTTTTCTTTACGAGATGAAATACCAATACGTGTGAGTGTTTCTTTGATTTTTAGAAAGCTGTCCTGCGTTGGTAGGGAAATTTCAATGCCTACTCCTCTAAAAATGTTTTCTTCAATTTGCATAACGATAGCACCTTTATTATTGTTATTATTTAGGCGATGCTCTCATGACCATCCGAATATTTATCATTTTCTTACCCTCCTGTGCTCAATTTGGAATGTACCTCTTTGAGATCAGCGGTTGATAATGCTTTGAGATAGAGTTTAGCAATTGTTCTATTGCATTGGTATACTTCTTGAATGGCATCAAGGTCTTTGCTTTTATCAGCTTTTGGCCATTTGCTAAACCGTTTACGTTTACGCAATACACCTCGGTAATATTGAAATTGCGCATCTTTGAATAAGTGTGCTCTTTGATTCATTTCGTTTGCGTGAAGAATGGAATCCTCAAAGTTAGTGAACCCACGGTTAACAATATATGGAACATATAGATTTTCCGCCATCTCAGGGTTTTCATGGTTTGCAATCAAATCATCTTTTGAAAATGAGGCTGCGTTCATAAAATCAAAAGGTGTTATTTCTTTGACCATTTAGGTTCTCCTCAAGGTCTTTAAGCATATCATCAAAGTCATCGGCACAATTTTGACATAGCTTTAGGTGTAACGGTCCATCCGCGGTATCAATGTCAACACTGTAAATGTCTTTCTTATTAACAGTGCTTTCACAATTAAAACAAGTGTGCATACCTATAAGTTTTTTAATCCATTCACTCATTTGAAACTCGTTTCTATCATAATTTCGGTTAAGAATGCAACCATGTTAACTTCAAGGTCAGCAACAAAGTTGGCCTTATACATATAGTCAGCAAGTGTTACAACAAAACCTGGCATTGATCTCATTTCAATTTTATCGTTTGACATATCATAGATACGACGGAACATCTCATTCATATCCTGGTCACTGTTTTTAGCAACCCATTTACGCATATTGGTAAAATCTTTTGCTTTGAGTAATTCAAACAGTGCATCCATTGATTCTTGTTTAAGATTAATAAAAATACCTTCATCAATTTTACCCGAAGCTGCATATGATTGCAATTCAGTTAAAACACGACGGAAGTCAGGAAAATGTTTTTGGATTACTTTTGCAACTACCGCTTTATCGTGAGCGACGTTTTCAGTTTCAAGAATTGCCTCTACTCGTTTCATAAATTGCATCGCAAGTTTAGGACGGTCACTGGTTTCAATACTGAAATCAACTTCTGATAAACGAGAACGGAGTGGTGCAATGATACGGTTTTTGAAGTTACACGTAAAGATGAAACCACAATTGGATGAGAATTCCTCAATAAAATTACGGAGTGCGGGTTGCACGTTAGCAGCATTTAGGTAATCTGCTTCATCAAAGATAACATATTTACGGCCGCCTTGAAGTGATACCGCTGACGCATATGTTGAAATATCATAGCGGAGGGTATCAATGTTTACGTTCAATGATCCGTTCTTAACAATATAGTCACAACCCATTTCTTCGAGCATTGCTTTTGCAATTGTTGTTTTACCAACACCTGGTCCACCACTCAATAACAGATTAGGAATACTATCATCAGATACGAATTTTTTAAACATATCTTTAGTTTTTTGCGGAAGGATTGTGTCTTCGATAACCTGAGGTCTATATCGTTCAACCCACAATACTTCATTTGCTTTTGCATCTACAGCCATTTAATCACCATTTCATAATATAAAAAATAAGGTGGGGGCATTTCACCCCCGAAGTTTTTACTGAACTTTGTCAGCGAGCGGTGCATCTGCTGGAACATTAGCAGGCGCATCCATAGGCATTTGGCCTTGAGGTGCTTCACCTTGTGGAGCGTTCTGTTGCAAAAACATTTCCAACTTGTTGCGGAGCATGCCTACTCCTGCTAATTCACGGCCTTCAATGCCGCCGCGGCGTGATACAACATCAATCATTTGAACAACTGTTGCGATATCTTGTAGCGAGAGTTGTACCTTCTCTTGCTCTTGATTTTCGTTTTCCATTTAGGATCCTTTCTTATAAGTCGACTTTGTGTCAATTGCTACGTAATATGTAGCTTCATTACCTTTGAACTCAGAGATACCTTTACTTGAAAGCGTAACTTTGTAGTCCTGAGGTAGGAGTTTCAAATTATCAGTCTTGATGATAATTTTGAATGTGTCGGGTGTTACACCGATTTCTACACCATAATCATCAGCTCTTTCGCTAGATGAGTCAATGGCTTTAAGATAGCATTTGCCATCTTGTCCAACAAATGCAACTTCAGAGAACTGAAGCACACCTGCTGCTTTCACCACTGATTGGATATCTTCCCACGATACCGCCACTTCAACGTCAGCGTCTGTGATCTGAATTTCTTTCTCAGGTGGTGTATGAATCATAGAGATATCAGCAAACGCATAACGTGTGCGCTGTTTACCTTCTGTGATAATAAAGTATTTATCATGGAATTCTACATCCGGATTTGAATGAAGTGACAAAATTGATAGAAATCTTGACAAATCATAGATACAAGCCTGTGATGGAATTTGATCTGGAATTGTTGCTGATGCAAGCAATGTTTTCTCAGGTGTGATTGTTTTCAATACACTACCTGGTTGCATCAAAATTGATTTATTAATAGTAGAGAAACTCTTCAGAATAGTCAGAGTACGGTCAGAAAATTGCATTATATAAGACTCCTGTCATTGTGTTATCTGTTTATTTTATTACGCTTTTGCCTTTTTGTCAATGGCTTTTTTGCTTTTTGAGATGTTTTATCAGCAGTTAGTGGTGCACCGAGTGAACCGATGTGTGCCATTGAACCTTTGAATACATATGCTCCAATATGTTGCAACTGCATCCATGGGCAAGTCCAAATTCTTAATCCAATATCACGTGCTTTACGGCAGAAGAAGTAATCTTCCGATAGATACCGTTTTGATACTGGGTCAATCATACAATCAAAGAATGCGTGGATCATTGTTTTACCATCAAAGTTTTCAGTACGAACATGGTCAGGTTTATAACTCATCTCAGGATATGCTTCTTTCCATTTAATAAGTGTTTCACGTGGGATGAGCATAAATCCTGTACCTGCTTCTGCAACCTCCATTGGTTCACCGACATTAAATGTTGCCTGTCCTTGAACCGGGTTCATAACATAATCAGCAGTATAGTTTTCTAATTCAAACGGATCTTTATCAGCACGACCTTCTTTGGCAGCACGTGCTACCTTTTCCCAAGCAATTGTTTTCTTTGGGTAAGGACCTGTTACGATATTATAATTCTCAGGATCTGAAATGTTAACCGCAAGCATTGCAAGAATATCTTTTGCATTGAAACCAATATCAGAATCAATAAAGACCATGTGGGTGCATTCTGACCTTAGGAATTCATCAACACAATAGTTACGTGCTCGCTGTACAAGGCTTTCATTAAACAAATAATAAAACTTTACGGTGATGCCATTTGCAGCACACATCATAGCCAAATCTGTTGAAGCCTTTGTATATGAGCCAGCACATTGGGCACCATACATCGGACTTGCTATGAAGAGGGAAAACTTTCGTAATTCCTCAACTGTTACTTCTATTTTATTACTCATATCATCTCCATATCATTTTCAGCTCGATGGATTGCCTGCAAACGCATAACATCCGCAAGAATATCCCATGAGCTATCGTGTTCTTTAAAATTATTTTCCCACACTTCTGTACTATTGATTGGACAAAAACCATTGATCTTTGGGAAATCCAATTTTGCATCAATATAAGTACGTGTATCTCGTATTCTCCAAAACTTTAGGTATTCTTCCATGTGTAGAAGTTTGTTTTGTGATTTAAACAAACGACCTAGAATAATAGGATCAAACGTATTTGATCTTGACCACCAATATGTAATGTTTGGTTGGCTAATCAAATAATCCATAAACTCTGAACAGAACATTTCAACAGTTAAATCATTGGGTGTTGGTTTGATATGCCTACGCACCTCAGGACCTAGTGACTCCCACCAATTAACTGTTGATGCATCAACTTCATATCCATACTTTTTAACCTGATTAACAACATCAAGTTTAAACCGTTTTGCTTTTACAACATCGTTGAAGTTGTATGGCTCATCAAGAAACTTATCCCAATTGAATACCATAACCGAACAGTCGATTACAGCACATTTATTAGCATCCTTTCCGAATGTTTCGAAGTCAATTATAAGATCGTTTCTCACGCAAAGAACTCCTCTAATGTAGGTTGATTACTTGTACCTCGGACATCCATTTCTGTCTTTTCAGTATGATTATTCTGACGCAAATAGTTTGTTTCAGACATAGGTAGTTCACCGTTAAGGAATTTTGCAATCTGCAAGTGCATATCACGAGATGTTGGTACAGGAACATTTTGGGCAATGTGGTTCATAGAAGTCATTCCATTAAGCAACTCAAAATCATCAGGGAAACCCATCAAATACAATGCTTCACGGATTGTTAGTGAACGGTCATAGTGCGGATGTACTGTGTCTGCAAGGTTACGTCCAATAACAGCATTCATACAATCATCAAACACATGGACTGATGCATCCCAAACGCCCAAACCTTGAGCAAACTTTTTGATGGCATGGTCAGTTACGTGTATCCCACGTGTATGTCCTGTCTCGTGCATCCATTTATTTGCCTCTTGAATTTTACCTGATTTGTTTACATATCCAAATGCCGTTGCCGCAATCTCACGGATAACTTGACGTGCTGTCATATTTGATCCTGGTGGTAGCATTGCTTCAACAAAATTATAATAAGGTTCATCCATTAGGTTTTTGTTTACAATCAAATCTTGGTGTAGTGCATCATCTTTGACATCGTTTACATATTCATCAAATCTACGACGTGGGCGTTTATGCCAATCCATAATAGGTGCAGTTTCTGATTTCCAACCAATAGCAAAGGTACGGTCACGTGCTTGTGGAATACCATGATATTTTGTTGATGTTTTATATAATGTCATACTATAACCTGCTTTGCTGCAAATGTCAAATAGTTTATCTGCTACAGGTCGACCTTTATTAGTAAATAGTGCAGGAGCGTTTTCAACAATAATAGCTTTGGCTTCAAACCTATTAATACCTTCTTTAAAAACTTCGTACATCCATTCGTTCTTTTCACAACCTGCACCTTTTGCGTCAGGCGCTTTTGCAGTATTCAATTGTGACAATGCAGCACAAGGTGGTGTACCGCTGACAACATCAAGTGATCTTTTTGCGGCTTCAGGAATCATTGTATAGGCAATATCTCGACCTTTTGTTACATTCTGATAGTTAACATAGTGACTATCGTTTGCTCCAAAGTCAGGATAGGAATAGATTGTTTCAGGTGGCTTGCCGAATGCTTTTTCCGCTCCTAGCATTTGACCGCCGATTAGTGGAATGATTGGAGCCCAGGTAATTTCTTTGTTCATAATATATCCTTATTTAAAAAAATGCTTCGAGTGTTGCTGGTTTTTGAACTTCATATCCAGTTAAATCAGGTCTCTTATAGTTACTGTCAAATGCGGTGAAGATTTTATCATTAATAAAACTACCATCATAATATTCAGGTTTAAGAACAGCTTTACGCAATTCGTAGATTGTTTGCTCATATGCCAATTTGTTATCAATAAGATATTGAAGATTTTTATGGAATTCTTCAGGTGTTTTTGGGCGCAAGATCTCAGGAATAGGTGTGTGACCTTGCATATCATATGACGGATGTAAGAATGGAATAACACCAGCATGGATCATTTCAATATACTTTGACGTTACCCAACCTTCTTTAATAGGAATGATAAATGTAAACTTAACATCCTGTAGTTTGTTCTGCAATTGTTTTAAATGCATTGATCCTTTAAAACGATTATCTCCTTTTGCATTATTACCCCATTTGCCATAGATCTCAACATCATCAAATTTGTCGAGTACCCATTCCTTCAGGAGTTTATAACGTGATGGTTTGCCTTCATTAAGAACAACCATGAAGTCAGTGTTACGATTAGTATTTACTTCTTCTGTATATTCGTAATCAACACAGAATGCTGTTTCCATTGCAGCGTATTCACAGTTAACAGGAATGTCTTGCCGTGATTGATCTTCAATGCTTTTAATTGGATGAGCAGTATAGGTATAGTCATATTGGCTCAAACCTTTAAACGGTAGGTGCATAAAGTCACGTGCTTGCCGCATTGTGTATCGAGGATCATTGATAACTTCAACATAATGTGGCTTACATTCATTTAGCCAAAAAGTCAACGGTGTAACATACCATTTTGTCATATCAAGAACAAATGCTGGTTTGCCATCATCGTTTTCTTCACGAACCTTTTTCATCTTTTCGGGAATACTTACGTTACCGATTTGACCTACCATCATTACCGTGGCATCAAGCGTGATATTATTTTCTTCAAAATATGTTTTAATCCACCAAAAATACCGATCAGTTGGTACTCTTTCAATTTTCATTTCTGCCCAAATATCAATAACATTATTATAAGGAAACAGATCTGCTTTATCCGTTTCAGTTAATGAAGCGAAGTCAGATCTTCCTACAATATAAAATATTTTATCAGGGTTGTTGTTTGCAATAGCACGAAGAACACAAGATGCCTCATTGTCACCACCGACAGGAGAATATTTGTTTGTCCTTAGCTTTACTGATTTACCAATTTTGGCAAAGGCAATATGTTTCATAATTAAGTCCATTCCATAGTTTTAACGAATTGCTCGGGAGTTATTGCTTTATCGTCAATATAGTAAACACCGTATGGTTTACCCCAAACAATTTCATCATAAGGAACGTCGTACTTTTTTAGCCAATCGACTGTAATCTGTCCGACGTCTTCAATAATTTTATTTATGTCACCGCCATGAGTTAACATTCTGCGTGCTGTATGTAGCACAATCCGATAACCTTTTGACTTTGCCTTTTGCAGACTTTTAATCATAGGTTCATTTGGTAGAGCCATAGCATACTTCTGTTCTGATTCTTTTTGGTTATGTCTAGGGTAACATATAGTATCGTCTATGTCAACTACAATTGTTTCTTGCGTACTCATTAATATAATCTCTCATTCTTTGTTGTCTGTCTTCGCAGTCATAATGAAGTTTAATACAAGTTGCGATTAACAGTGCACCGCCATCTATGATTTCGTCATAATCATTAGGAAAGTACTCTTTAATTAATTCAGAAAAACATTCCCGAACCGCTGTGGGGTATTTATGCCCCGTAACTAGTTCGTTATATCCATGATATAGGTCGTGTGACAATTTGCACATATCATAAAGGTAATCACCACCGATACCTATATAATCACCATAAGATCCTCGTGGATCCAATAATGTAAAAGCATCATTATATGGGTTATACAGAATGTTGCCAAAGTGCAAATCACCGTGCATAGCATCAACAGGTTTTGCCTTTTTCAAACAGCGTTCTGCAACATTTCGGTAATACGGACTATCAGTTTCTAATCGTTCTTCTGTTTTATCAATCCACATCTTTTTTGCATTGTCAGGAAAATTGGCAGTAAACTCAAGAGTTGGCTTACGATGAAAATGGTTTGACATTGTAACTATAACTCTTTCAATCAAATACCGTATAGTACTTTTTGATATGTCCTCATGAGCAAATAGATCAGATAGCAGAATGCCTGACTCATAGGACATGGTCAGGGAATAATCATCTTTTAATACTTTAGGAATGAGCATGCTTTGAATAGGTGACAGTGATGTATACCAATTCTTTTCATTCATAATAGTTCTTGTGGCAAAACTGTTATTTGCATTTGGAATCTTTGTAATCATATTGAGATCGGCATGATATTCAAACGAATTAAACTCACGTGCCTTTAGTGTCAACAATGTAGCACAAGTTTTATGGTATGAGGCAATATCACCAATATCATACCACAATTCTGTACTTACGTTATTAAAGTTACCATAATCTTCAAGTGCATCCGAGATATCATATCCTTTGCTATCACAAAAAGCAATGGATGCAGTTTGACCACACTTAAAGCTGTATAGACCTACGAGTGCGGTTGCGTTATCAATGTTTTCTTTTGGTTTATTGTAATATTTTTCACCATCCCACATACACCAAGCAAAGTGATCTTCAACTTGTTTTGTTAAAAGGAAGTCTGTACCCAACGGCATATTTTCTTCAAGGATAATTGCGTCACCCAACCAAACAACAAGAGGACATTCCCAATTACCCAAATTTTCAATACCAACAGCAATAGCGTCACGAGGTCCATTTAGTGATCCTTGTTTTACACATTTAATATTTTTATATTTTGATTTTTCAACCCAGTCACGAATATCATTATGCTTACCATCAACAATAACGATCTGCCCAACTTGATCAGCATTCTTATAAATTGATTCAATAATATATTCAATAGTAGGTTTACCGTGGACACGGATCATAGCCTTGCTACAATTTGCTGTTAGCGGTTTAAGGCGTGTTGCTTCTCCTGCCGCTGGTATCACTACATTTATCATAATTTAATCTCCACTCGTCGTATTCATCTTCAAGGTTAACCCATTGTGGTTTACATAGACCTGACCAACTATGTCTCTTGTCCCAAACAAACCACGCATATGCAATCATACCACCAATCTGATGTTTCTTTTCAATCGGCTCAATAGAATCCTTTTTGAATTGAACTCGGTCCGATAAAAATATTATATCACTAGGAGGGTGGTTTGTAAACAACTTTTTTCGTTTTTTTCCTTCTAAAAAGGTTAAACGTAGAAACATTGCTACATAATCATATTCACCTATCCATTTTTCCGCCATCTTTCGTGGTAAGTCTTTATGATATGGTGGGTTTGTCACTACTCCATCAAAACCTGTTGGCTTTTGCAATTCCATTGCGTCATAAGAAGTATTTATGCTACATAAAGAATCGGAATATTCATTGAGATCATAACTTAAAACATTGTGACCATTCCGCGCAAGCTCAACCGAAATGTTACCACGACCTGCGCATGGTTCAACTATATCTCTTGGTGGTTTACAATACTTTGTGAGAACGAATGTTGCAAGTGGAGGTGTTGGGTAAAAATCATTCGTTCTTCGGTTAGGGTCATCTTTCTTGACCCCAACATAGACATCGGTTAAACTATTAGCCAAGGTGTGTTACCAAAATACCTGCCTCTTTAAACATAGGCGCAGATTGCGTGGTCCATAAGTCAACCCATTTCTCGGGTGTGTTGTATGTTGCTTCGCGGATTACAACTCGGCGAATACCGGATTGAATAATAAGTTTAGTACAGTCAGGACACACTGGCAATCCGTGGACATATATTGTTGCATTCTTTAATGAAACACCAGAATACAAAGCATTCATCAAAGCATTAGTTTCCGCATGGACAATCCGCGGGTATTTTTCATCTCGGTTTTCTAAACGCTCAATACTATCTTCAATACCTTTTGGAAAACCATTATAACCAGTAGCAAGAATACGTCGTTCGTCATTTACACAAACAGCACCAATCTGACTCGACGGATCTTTACTCCATTTAGAAATTGTTTCAGCCAATTCCATAAATCGCTTATCCCATTTGAGTTGACGTTCATCTTCCTCACGGTATTTTCGACTTATAAATCTATCATATGGTTCTTGCATTACATACCTCGAATAGCAATAGTTGAATTTAAACCACCAAACGCAAAGTTATTACTGATTGCAACATCAACCTTCTTTTCCTTTGCGGTATTTGGTACGACGTCAAGATCACATTCAGGATCAGGTTCTTCATAATTAATTGTTGGTGCAATAATGCCATCGTTTACTGCCATAATTGCCGCAAGTAATTCAACTGCACCTGTTCCGCCAATACAATGTCCGTGCATAGATTTGGTTGAACTTACACTCAATTTATGAGCATGGTCACCGAATGTTTGTTTGATAGCATCAATTTCAGTTCTATCATTTGGAACTGTGCCTGTACCATGAGCATTTATATAATCAACTTGTTCTGGGTTAATTGATGCATCTTTGAGGCATTTTTTCATTGATCTAATCAATCCTGAAACTTCAGGCATCACAAGATCACTTGAGTCTGCAGTACACGCCGCACCTAATACTTCACAGATGATATTTGCACCACGATTTTTAGCATGCCAATATTCTTCAAAGACAAATACACCTGCGCCTTCACCGTGAACAATACCTTGACGCCCAAGAGAAAACGGTCGACAGTAACCTGGGCTTACAACGCGCAAACCTTCCCATGCTTTCATTCCTGATAGATTTAGAATTGCTTCTGAACCACCTGTCAGCATAACAGGAGCCATACCGTATTTAACCATATGGAATGCTTGTGTCATTGCGTGGTTAGCAGAAGCACATCCTGACGTTACAGTAAATGATGGACCTTTGATATTATGTTCCATTGAGATATGGCAAACAGGAGCATTACCCATAACACGTGGAATAATAAAAGGATTAGCACGGCGTTTTGGATTATCAGATGCAAAGTAATTATGATATGTCCGTTCCCAGGTTTCAGCGCCACCACTACCGTTACCCATAATAATACCTGCTTCCTCAGCAAGTTCACCATCAAATTCTAAACCTGATTGTTCTACTGCCTCGCGGGCTGCAAGTATATTGAGTTGTGTAAACCTATCAAAGATTGCAATTTGCATTCTTGTCCAATGGTCTTTTTCATCATAGCCTTTAATTTGGCCACCACGAGTGTAGCGCATATTTTGAATTTCTATGATGTTTTGGAGTTCGCTAATGCCGTCGGTGCCTTCGGCCATTTCTTTCATTGTATCTTGGGCAGTCCATCCTAAAGAATTTATAGTGCCCATGCCTGTAATAACAACACGGTTAGTCTGTCTTGTTGAGCTCATCAATTAATGTTTTCCTTTTTTCACTACCCATTGCTCCATCAAAAAGTGATTTGGCAGAAGTCATAAGACAACTGCCGAGCATTAGGATTTCTTCATTATCATCACACATCATAATAAGCCGATCTATTTCAGAATTAAAATAAGTCATTCTTTTTACAACGTGGCGTACGGAATGTGGCATTACTCTTCAACGAGCTCCACTGAAATAACTTTCTTTACTTTAATACCATCCCACCGATCCTTGCGGATATCGTAACAACCAGTATGAGAAGGTGTCAACAAAGGTGGATTGTTTATGCGGCCGCGCTTGTTTGGCATATCAGGAATTAGTTCAGGCTTGAGTGTGTAATGCTTACTGCGTGTACCAGTTTTATCATTACGTTCCCAGGTGACAAGGCATTCGCCTTCCTGTAATTTAGCTTTAAATGCTGCTTTACTCCATGTCCCTAGCATCGGATTCTCCTATCATTCGTTTTTCCATATTTTCTTTTACGTCCATTACTTTTTCATTTTCAATTATATTAATAATGATATTAGTAATGTCTAAATCTTTTTGTAGGAAAGACATTTTGGTTTTTATTTTTTCAATCTGTGCTCGATAAAATTCAAGCTCTTTTTCTTTTCTGAGTTTTGTCTCGATAACATCTGATATTCGTATTAATTTACTCATGGATATATTTATACAACAAGATCAAAATGACGTTCGTATACGTGCAAGTTCATCACTTGCCATGTCAGCATGCCTTTTTCAATAGTAAAGTGTTTATTACCAGGAAGCTCACAACGGCTGTTCCATCGAGTAACAAGTTGATCCATTAGGTATTGAGCCCATGCGTAATCATTCTTGTAACCAAATACAACATCATTAGAACGCATTTGCGATACCATATGTAGAATACCATCACGGATATAGAATGTTTGAGCGTTGGTACAAATGAAATCAGACTTACCGTTTTCATCAAACTCAACCCAGATAGATGGACGATTGTAAACCATTTGAGCACGACGGCTGTCAGGATTACGCCACAGTTCATCAAAAGCATTTTCAAATTGATTGAAATACTTTGGTGAATTTACAAGGTGACCGTAGTTTGAATTGATTTCACCGTTTGGATCAGCAGCATATTGCCATGCCGCAGGTGGTTCTTTAGATGGTCCGTAAATATCATTAATATTTGTTGAACCTGATTTGTACCATTCCAATTCTGATTCAATATAACTTTGACTTGGTTTACCAAAGATTGCTGGTTCAGTTGCAAGAAAGTTTGCACCGATTAATTCAATAGTACGTTGGCCTGTTTTATCAATAGTGAATGCTTCATCTTTAAGCTCACCTTTGAAAAACTCACGGATATCATATACGCTATCAATTCTCATGCGAATGTCCTTTTATAGTTTGACTTGTCTATTTCTTTAATTCTATTATACAACGGTTCGTTATTAATGTCAATAATTTTATTAAATGTTTCGAGCGCAAATCCTGCGGTATGCCTATTGTCTCGTTTGTTTTGAATAACTCTAAACCTACGTTGACCAGGTGGAGGTGCTTCCCATAATGTAACAAGCTTTGATCCAGGCCGTGGGTTTTGAACAATAATCCATCGGTCGGCATTTAAACACTTATCAAGTTGATTACTTACGGCACCACCTTTAGTTGTTGTAATCGGAACAGTAAATGCCTCATACGTTTCCATGTTAGGTACTTTAAAATGGTAATAAATTGTTTGGAATTTAACTTCGGTATGTCTGCCGTCAATCATCATATCCTTTGACATATCAAACGGATCTTCCGACATTTCAACTTTGCAATTTTGCATTTCAAAGTATTCTTTTACAATACGTTCACCTAATTTACCTAACCGTTCTATGCTCATTTTTTAAACCTATCATCAGTATCAATTGGATCAGACTCAATTGTTGTCATAACAAGAATCATCATTTGAGTTAAGGCATGAGACAAATGTGGCAAACCTGATTCAGGATCTTGATCTTCACCTGACATATATGCTAACAAATGACGCTGAATAGATGAGTAATGACGAGAGACAGGAAACTTTTCAATGTCTTGTCGCCAATTGTTTTCACCGTACTTTTCAGCACCAAAACCAAATACCTTTGCTGCTTCGATAATAGCTTCAGGTGGAACTAAATGGATTTTGGGTTTGTCATTATCATACTTCATTACGAGAGCCTCTGCCTTTTATTTGAGAATTGAGTAGTGGCTGATAATGGTCAATAGATGCATCTTCAATTAATGGAGCAATCTTTAAGTCATAATCAGCGGTGTTAATGTATTTTATCACAACATCCATAGTTTGTAAACCATTTTCTTTTAGATATTGTCTATATTTTCTACCTGTTACTTCATGGTGTGAGTCAGGTTTAGTAAACGAACTGCGGTGATTGCCTATCCGTGCATGGATTGAAGAAGTCTTACCATCCGTTTTGCCAATATAAAGTATTTTACCTGTGGATTTTTCTTGCCACATATAAACACCTTTATGTTCAAATGCAGCTATGCGCCTACCGTGATTACAGCGACGCAATGGAGTTACAATATCAGCTTTATATTCTGTCTTATAACCATGCTCTATGATTTGTAAACAGACTTCACCGTATTCTATGGCTTCCTCCCAATACTCTTCAATATTGGAAAGAATTTTATCTTGCAGCAAAGCCGCAAGGTCATCAAGTTTTGACATAACGTCAGTCCTTTATGATTTGTGGTTACGATCCTGTAACCCAATCTTTTTAGCACCTTTATTCCAGGCACCTGATTTACCACGCCATGTTTTGAAGCGTTTCTTTGACGGTTCACATTTTGTAATGGAACCGCCTTCAGAGACAAACTTTTTTACAAGATCTTTATAATCCATTATGAATAATCCCGGATGTAAACGTCGTAATGAGTTGCATTTTCAGCAGGTGTGTCATAAGCCCAAGAATTTTTGCGAGGACCGCGAGGACGAATACGAAGTCCTTGTGTTTTTTGGTTAAAAATACAAAATCTGCGGGCACGTTTGATAAAACCGTTGCGTTCAACAAGTATTTTTTTAAGGTTTGCAATCTCAGGATCATCAAGAGATTTACAAGTAAAACGATAGTCAGAAGAAGAGCGGTTTTTGTAAGTTACATAAGCCATGATATAGTTCCTTTTCATTTGATACAATCAATATAACTGATTCTAAAGCATTTGTCAATAGTTAATTTGAAATTAAATCAAATTAAGTAGACCTGCTGTACCTAAAAACAAAATTAAACCTGTTAATGACCATGCCAATACTTCTAACTCAGCACCAACTTTTTTGTCATCCACAATATATGCACCAAACAGTCCACCTGCAATCATACCTGCTATAATAAAAACTACTTCCATCGCTTACTCCTTAAGTTGGAATTTTGAACTAAATCCAACCGCGTCTTGTTTATATTCAAAAAAGAATGTATCTTCATATACATCTGTAAATTTTCGGTGCACCCATTGCTGTTTATGCAATTGCACTTTGCACCATTGAGTGGCTGCCCACCTATTATCCGAATGAATGGCAACGGCGTAAAAATTACCGCTGCTCATCCATCGTTGTTTATGATCTGCTATTTCTTGTGGCGTCATACCCATTCCTTATATTCAACAATACCCAACAGATCTTCAATTAATTTCTTACCATATTTAGTAAACAAAATTCCTTGTTCCCATACAAAATGCTCAACATCTTGACTATGATAAAAGGTTTCTTGACCAGTAATCCAACTTAATGCTGTTTTACGGTCACCGGCACCAAGGCTGATAACATCTTGAACGCGTGCTTCAAACTTTGCAACATCTCGTTCTTCCTGAGATTTTGTTTCAGCCATTTGGATATCAAGGGCACGGCAATACTCATCCCACGTTTTTTGTTTTTCCGCAGGTGTACAGTTATTCCAATCATCCCAATATGCACCACGAGGTCTATAACCATAAACTTCTTTGTGTAAATCTGAAATACAATCATCTGAATATGTATAAGTCATTGTTTGCTCCTTTGTTGATGATTCCAATATAACTGATTCTAAACCAAATGTCAATAGGAAACATCATTTTTTAGTAGATAAATCTATGATAACACAGCTATGATAGTCTGTCAACAAAATAAATAAGACATGGAGGAGTAAATGAAACTAAAGTATAGAATCAAGTTCTTTATGTCTAAATTAAAGTTTTGGAAAAAAGGAAGTTACGGTAAAGGTACGTTCATCTACGAAGATGATGATTAGGTTCATAATTAAATGTTTTGATATCTCTTTCATACCAATCTCCTATATCATTTATAAGCTTAGGAGTCCAAAGATTAGGGTAATCGCCTGTGACATTATACTTTTCTTGTAGTTCAACGCTGAAATAGTTTTTTACATCTTTCTTTAAAGTCTCAGTTTTCATCACATGGCACATTATTTTCCCATCATCGTTAGTAATGTGGTCTAATTGATTATGCCAATGAAGATGTGGTCTGTGCCATGTGAACGGCATTTCTATAAGTCTGTGCCTATCTTCAATAAATGCCTCAAAGCTTGAAAGATCAGTACCATGAACCTCATAATCTCTTGTCTTTGCATGCCAATAGCGAGAAGCTGTTCTCTGCCATGGATTTCTTACAACAGCAAATGCTTCAAACTTATCTCTATATTCTGGGTAAAGGTCTTTCCATCTACTATGCTCAGCTCCTGGATATCCAATAACTTTTAAGCCCTGAATATAATCATAGTCTTTTAATTTATCTACAGTGTTAATGATAATTTGAGACTTTAGTGCGTTGCAATATCTTATAGAGAACCCACCTGTCTTTGGAATATGAATAAAAATTTTCATAATCTATATACTGCGTATGCATTTTCTCCGTGTTTAAATGTCATCCACTCAGTCATACGAATGAACCCAAACTCTTCAGCATGAGAAAATGTAGGCCTACGAGGTAAACACCATAAAAACTCACAACCTTCTCTTCTTCCTTGGTCTGCCACAGCTTGCCACATTATTTGAGATAACTTTTGTCTTCTATAATCTTCATCTACCCACACTCCACGTCCTCTATAATAAGTTTCTGAAGTCTTGTGTCCTGAGTTTGAAGCTATAAGTTTATCTCCGTCATACAAGCCCCAGTAGGTGGCTTTATATTTTGTAAATATTTCTTTATTGTTTCCAAGTTCAGGAAAAGTCATATCAGAAATATAATAGTGCTCATTCCCAGGCCACAACTTGTCCCAGGCTTCTTTAATCTGTTCTTTGGTTATTTCTCTAAGCTGATAATTCTGCATAGTCATTCAGTACATTTACTACAAGGTGTATTCTATCTTCTTTACTTGAATTGAAGGCAGTGTGCTTTAACATAGTATTGGTTAAATACCACGTGTCTTGTTTGAGATGCATAATCTCATCATCTATAACCATAAAGCATCCTTCCTGTGTTTTTACAGGATAGTGTATTCTTATTTGAGAATCAGTATGCCATGATAAACAAGTAAACGGTAAAGATTTCATTAATCTGACTCTACCGATTTTATATCTTTCATTCAACATATTATAAACAGTTTCAAGTACGGTGCCACGGAACACTGAGCACACGGTGTTGAAATCTTGTTCCTTGAGTTCTGTTTCTCGCAATGGTACTATAGTCTGACCATTTTTATAAACCTTTTTTGACCAATCATATTTCAAACTACCACATGCCATCTTTGTGTTATCAGGTGCATCCGATGTAGTTGTAATACCGATCTGTGTTTGACCATCCCATTCAATATGATCTAATGTAAATGGCGGTAATTCTAATTCAGTAAAATTTTTCATGGTTCAATCACAAGAAAAGGATATTCTAATTCGTGTACGATTTGAATAGTACCACCAAGATGGCCTAATACGAACGGTGGTCTATACATTGTCAAAAATGTTTGGCATGGAGTATTATTTGCTTGTATCTGATCTCGTATCAATACATTGTTATCGGTAAGATAAGCTATGTTTGTATCGGTCTCATTCTCTAAGTTACGTATATCAATACTTGACCCATCTCTTTCAACACGTGCCTTATAAAACCTATCAAGTAATTTTGTACTATTCGTTCCGATAAGACTGATGATGATTTTCTTATAGGTAAATGTTTCTTTCATCCACCGAACGGTTTGTTTGAACTCATTAAAATCTGTATGGGTAAATACACTAAACGCAAAAATAATATCTTGCTTTGTATTGATATTGGGAAACGGTTCGTCGAGATTACCAGTCTGATTATAAACTTTATTATATTTGTTATAGTGAAAAAAGTTAGCATCAGGATAATTTTTTGCACCAACATCCAATGCACCTTTATCAACATCAACACAAGTATAGTTACTTTGTTTGATTGGAAAATTATCAAACGATAATAGGTTACCTTGATTGCCACCCCAATCTAAAAATGTTGTTGTACTTGATAAATCATCAACCTCTAAAAGGCTGTTAAGACTGATTACCGATTTTTCTACCGGGTATAAATCCATAATCCCAATCTCCCCATATTAATTTGCGTTCACCACAAGACCAACATACACCACACGGTTTTTCTGTGTCAGGTATATTAGTACAGCATGACCTCGTTTCCTGCAACAAATCAAATAAATCAAATCTCCTGTAGATTGACGCAACAAACCTTTTATCAACATTTGCAAATGGAGAATAGTATGGATATCCAAATCTATCAATTGTAATAGGAATATCGTTTTCATTCCGTATACCAATCATTGGATCACATTCTTTCCAAAGATTAATATGCGTACCATCTTTTAATTCAATGTCAACATCAAATCGAGGGTTAGCTGTATTACCGCCAATAAGCATATCATACTCACCACGGCCAAACACTTCTTTTTGATATTTATGTAGGTGAGAGTCGTTATAATCATCACCGTAGACTGTATGGTGAGACAAGATGTTGTGGTAATCAAACTTGCTAATCATATATTCAATGATGTTGGCAGACCTTCGTGCCTGCCATCTATACCGCTTGTCAAAGGCTAGAGTAAGGCATCCAATCGTTGTATCGTGTCGGTTATTTTCCGTTAAGTATTTGATTAGTAAATAAAAAACCAATGCCGAATCAGCACCACCGCTTAAATTAAAAAGTATTCTTTTACATTCTAACGGTATTTCAAAGCTTATAGATTGACCAAACTCATCCTCAAGATACATCATCAATCCACTTGTTTATCGCTGCACCGAGGTTTATTTGTCCTTTTGCATCAGGATGAGAGTCAAGTTCTGAAATTTTACTTTTTGCTAATATCCATTTACCACCAATCTCTTTCCATACAGGCCAACCATATACTTCAACAGGTTTGATCTTTTCAACTTTTGCAAATGCCTCGCCTGAGATTAATTCGTTTAAAATTGCCTTAGTTAAAAAACAATTCTCAACTCTTTCATCAATCATTAAGTTAAAAACTTTCCATTCCTTGGGGTGCTTTTGTCTAAAGTTATCGAGGTACCACCACCAGTAATCGGATGTAAACGGCCATATTGGGACATCAGATTGAAATATATTTAATTTAATATTAAGTTTACGGCATAACATAATTACCTTCTCAATATAAAACAACGTGTTTTCTAATATAGGTATAGGTCCGTCGAGTGCTAATGGCAATGTATGTAAACCCATTAAGTATTCAGCGCTTGAGTTATCTTTTCTGAATTTCTTTTCAGAATTAGATTCCATTGCAAACACCTCCCACCTTTTACAAGGCATTATTCTGCGCCTACCTAATTGCAATCTTGACCAATCGGTAAGTTGCCAACAAATGTGTGATGGAGGATCATCTGATAATACCGCGTCCATTATTTCAATATAAGCATACTCATTTGAACTACCAGATCTACCTTTATTAACGGCAGGCAATCCCAAATGCTTTCCAACATATTCTGGCCATTTCGGCCATGAGCAATCAAGTTCTTCATGCTGAAAAGAAAAGTAATTGTGGTCAGTCCAACTACATCCTACTGCAAGCAAATAACTCATTACATTATCAACCCAAAGTTTTTAGAAATAAAGTGTATGAATTGAAGTTCTTTAAACTTTATGTTTGTTTCTAACTCATGCTTTCTTTGTTTAAAATGGCGGTTGGTTGGATCATAGGCAGCCAGCTTAGTAGTATCGTGTTTGAAATGCCATTTCTCTTGTAGGCGCATTACAGGTACATTATTGATCTTAGTCTTATATGACATTATAGTTTCATTATCGTGTCCAAATGATCTACGGATCTCCTCAGTATACATTGAGAATTCCTTAACCTCATCCATTAAATCTAACAATTCATCAATGCCACCAAAATAATCAAGTTGTTCCATAATCTTTCGGCTTGACATCATAATCCCAGTATTGAATACCCAATTGTCACCATCAAGATCTTCCTCTGCCAACAATGCGTGCGCATTCCAATACTTTGCTTGGGGATTACGGAAATCTTTATTATAATTTTTGAAATATAATGGATCTCTTACATTAACTCCTGCTTCATACGCGGTGTTTACATCACAACAAAATCCTTGTTCTGCTCTCAAATAATTAAACGCATCAAACTTATCAGCAAAATATACATCGTAATCAATATACAAAACTAAATCATAATCGTGAGTTAATTTATCAAGTAACCAAACTTTATATAGATTAATAATATTGTATTCTGTTAGTTGTGGAAATCTTGCCGCAAATGTTTCGTATTGCTCATCACGCCCAAACTGAATAAATTCTGCACCGCATAGATCTGCATAATCTCGGTGGTTTTTATCTAACTTATCTTTAAATTCTGCAAGCCGTTGTTTAACACGGAGACTTTTCGGAACATCATCATCGGATGGACCACGAGGATTGTCAAGACGTTCGTCAGGTATTTCAATATAAATTGAATAGATACATTTAGTTTTATCGTTAAAGAAATGATTGAACTTTTTATTAATAAAATGAGCAACCTTAATCTCATCCCAATCAACAGTTATAAGATCATCGGATACAATGTAATGCCATTCTCTATCCATCAAAACATACGGGATATTGAATTCTTCCATAATCCATGAAAACAATGATTCGTTGTTTGGATAATAATACATTCTCAAATAAGTACTATTAACACCCATAAGATTATCGTGCTTTATTTGATTAATCTTTTTTATGCCTTTTTTAATTCTTGCGATATACTTGATCTTTTTGATGTGTTCAGACTTGCCAACCATAATACCTGTATTCATCACATGGCAATCAAACTTATCATTAAGTAGATCTCTTGTGATATGGTATTTTAATGTTGGGTTACGCACGCCAATTTCTTGAAAGACAACTTCATTAATGTTTCTATTCAATATCTTTTCATCTTGATCTTTAATATGAATGCCTTTACTCAAATCCAATTCATCAAACATATTCTCATCGGTATTGAATACCACATCCATATCAATATACATTACTTCATCATATTCTTCAGCAAGTTTGGCAAATAAGTGATGTTTATATAAGTTAACCTTTGTAAACTCAACGTCGTGCTCGACAACAAAGTCTTTCATTGTGTTATGGAATAATTTAAATTCTACACCAATTTTATCGGCATAATCTTTTTTGTTGTCAATCAGTTTATCCCAATAATCTTTTTGCTGTTCGTGTGACCAATGATTAACATTCCATGCATCATCTTCACGACTAATATCATCCCAAACTGTAAATATAATTCGTTTCATATACCAATCACCATATATCTTTGATATTGAGCATTCTCCGGTGTAGTAAATCCTGACCAAAATACTCTTGTTAAACCCAATGATTTTTCAAATTCTTCAATACTGTTATGAGTATTAATGTGCTCAGCTTCATTATGAAAGTTATTACTTTGAAAGCATACAATGCAATTTGGTTTCTTAAGGCGGATAATCATTTCAATATCCTCCTGTTCCATATGCTCACAACTTGTATTAATAATGAGTTGAAAATTTTCTGCGCGTTCAATAAAATAATCTATTGCATCATCATGCTTCCAATGAATATTTTGGCAATGCTCAATATCTTTGTGTAGCATAGGACCGTATATTTCGCATTGGTAATCTGAATCAACATTCCATACCGCAACATCATTATCGAGATGTTCTTTCATTAATAATCCGGCAATACCATACCATGCACCCATAACTAAAACGTGCTCAATCGGCCCGTCTCGTAGAAAGGTTTCATCGTTTACAAATTCTTTGAGGTTTTCAACCAGCCATTGCTTACTTGTTGTTTGGCTAGGATTAACGGCAGTCATAATATCGAGTGAACGGTATAAATCTACATTAGGATTATACTTTGACTCAACATATATTTCTTCAATTATTTTAAGAGCATTTTTATAAAGTGTTTCTAGGTAATTCATATTTCATTCCATTATACATATCAATTGGTGCAGTGCCATTATAAGGATTGGCAATTGAGTTTACTAATCCGTGTTCAAACGTATTAAATTCAATACCTTCATGGACAAGAAAACGATCTATACCTGCGTACTTTCTCATAAAGTAATCTTTATTTGACATAAAGTGATCCCAGATATGATTCTGTTCACCAGCAGTCCATGTGATTACTGAACTATTTATGTGAACATCATAAGCATGAGGTGCCATGTATAAATCGTCTTTCCAATAATCTTTAATGATTGTTAACCCATCCCAATTCAACCATGGGCGCGGATCAGCTTTAATATCCATGTCTAAATCAAAGAATAAACATTTACCTCTGACTGGAAAATCTTTACTAAACATTGCAAGTTTATTCCACCAAAATCTAAGTGATGGTTTTTTGAAACATGGAATACACTCAATCTCAACATTCAACGGATTATCAGTATAGCACAAGTATTGAGAATTAGGATAGTATTCTCGTAGCTGATCTCTCAATCTGTTAACGTGTTCAGGGTCGTACTTGTCACCATGTTTCACAAATATAATATTATCGGTCATTAATTGCATTCCTCAATAAGTTCATAATTTTTGTAACTGCATTCCTGCTATTACGGTTAGACAGGTTTAATATTTTTAGTCTATTCATTATATCTTCTAATACATCTTTTGATAACAAATTAATATTCCAATTTTCAGTATGCTGCCGTCCTGCTCTATCATATGCATTTATAAACGCGCCAAAACCATTCCACTCCGCATATTTAAAAAACAAATCAATATTTTCGGCATTGACTTTCATAAGAGTTGAATTAACTTTAATGTTTTCAGGACCTAATACATCTTTAAACTTTTGAATGTTATCCATTGTTTCATTATACTTACCGCCAATTCTAATCATATCATATTCCGATTCAACAACAGTATCTAATGAAACTGAAAGACTAATGTTGTTTTCTTGGCACATCCTTAAAACTTTTTTATTAAATACACTACCGTTAGTACAGATTTGTACTCTCATCTCAGGATTAATGTCGGCAATCAACGCACAAAGTTTATATAATGCTTTATGAGAAAACGGTTCTCCACCAACAAATCTTATCTCTTTTAGGTGTGGAATAAACTCGACAAACTGTTCAAGCAATTGTTCTAGGTTTTCATCATTATCAAACACGTTTGGATCATATTGTTTAAGATCTTTATCGCGTCCTAACATATGTTTTGATGATAATTCGCCAAAGCACATTGGGCACGCCATATTACACAGATTACTAATTTCAAATTCAAAAACTCTAGGCCATGAGTTAGCATCCATTGCGTGTTCTAATCTATCTCTGCCAACATTATAATCATATTCAATAATAGGTGGTGTTTCACCTTTATCAATTCTTTTTTGACAAGCAGCCTGACAACCTGCACTTAATTTATTCTCAAGGAAGTCATCTTTATAAGTGTTGTTTAATTCACCAAACCAATAATCTTTTAAACCAAACTGATCTTTTTTCCATATTTTCATTTTACGGCTAAAGCAGCAAGGATGCATCCCGCCGTTTCTTCTTATTCGCATATGATTAAATGCGGCATAGCATGAGATAATTTTATGTTCTTCGGGTATAGTTCGTTTACTTTGAAATAAATCCCACTTATTCATTATCTTTGTATTCCTTCAAATATGGAGCCAAATCCCATATGTCTTCATTATTTTCACGTGCCACTAAACAAAAGTCAATCCATTCAACCATTCTTTCTTGTATCTCTGCCTTTTCGCCATTCCATTCTTCTTCTTGTGGTACAACACTTAATACGTTATTAGTATTACTCAAATCAAGTTTTGGGTTTCGCCAATAAAATTTATCGACTTGTTCAAATTTAGAATTAAGATATTCAAATAGTTTATCAATACCTTCTTTTTGGTGATGATCCTCTAACCAAACAGGTGAACAATATTTTGGAAATGTAACAAGGTTTGCCATACTTACACGAGGCACACCAGGTACATCAATAAAGTAATCAATCAATTCTGGTAAGTGCATCCAATTATAAATTGAGACCGTTGCAACAACTATTACGATGCGTCCTTCGACAGCGTGGTACCGATTGATATTATTTATTGTGCGTTCAAAGTTACCGCCACGGATCCAATCATATGTTTCGTGTACTCCATCAATACTTGCTTGAATGTGTACTTCTTCAATCTGATGTAAAATATCAATAACAGTATTAGTAACCAATTGAAAGTTAGTACAAATCTCAACACGGCATTTAGGATTTGTTTCCGCAACCTTTTTCAATATTTTTATATTGTTTGGGTCAGCAAATGGTTCACCACCTTTAATGGTTAGGTGCTGTAAATGTGGAACAAGATCAAGTACCTTATCAACATCGGCGTCAGTCATCTTATACATATCAGTGTGGAATTTATGATTTTGGTTTCGCCAATCTAAACCAGACTCCACCGCCATTTTTTCATATGGTGCCCACTTTGACGAATACTTACCTGAACAGGTTACGCACATTTGGTTACAGATATTACTTGTTGTAAGCTCAAGAAACCTTATTGGTGTTACCTCAGCGGCAACGTCTTCTTCATATGTTGGAAATTTAAAACGGTTGTAAGTATCAAACCGAGCAAGGCGCCCTGCATCCCAATGGCGCCAACAGACATCACATTGAGGCGGGAATTTCTTTTCTTTAAAATCTGCACGGATTTGGTTGTATATATCACCGTTAAAGAACTCAGTTAAATCAGGAACATCTTTAATATGTGATACCGCAGTGTTATCACCGGCACAGCATAAGACAATTTCTCCAATAGGATTGATTGTCAATCCAGTTTCAGGTACCATACATTTCATAATAATTAATCCAATACTGTGTTGATAATAGAGATTGCCTCAGTAATTTTAGTTGAGCGTCGGATTTTAGATTTGATTTCTTTTGGTGCCTTTTTAATTATATCTTGTTCTAATGACCATAGTTTAAATTTAAATACTGCTTCTTTATTAGTATTGTTATCAAGGATATATTCAAACGCAACATTATCAACCTTATTCGTTTTCATTTTAAATGCTTGGTCCAACGTTGTCAAGTCATCTTTTGTTTTCTCAAGGTCCACACGTTTTGTATGTAGATCTTTAAGTACACGTGCCTTTTCTTTTTCAAGTTCTTCAATACCAAGGATCTCCCTTGCCCTCATATTAACACGTGTATTGAACTCACGAGAATAACGACGTTTAAATTCTACCGTGTCATCAAGAATTGATTCTTCATCCCATCCTTCTTCAATCAATGCTTTATAATCTGCGCTATCGGGATTGTTTTCAATAACGTGAGCAACTTTAGTGTCGCCATCCTCGAATATAATCTCAATTGTATTATAACCTTCATCTATATAATGTGCTTCAATTACCTTACCACTAAACACTGACATCTTCATCACCCTCATCAATAGCTTGTTGGATTATACCTAACGTGCTCAAAATTGTTTTACTTTTACGAATATCTCGTTTTAATTTTGAATCACTGTCTTTAATAAAAGGCAATTCCAACGCCCATAATTTAACTTTAAATATTTCTTCTTTACTTGTATTGTTATCCATAATAGCTTCATACTTATCAAGACCCATTGTTTTGAGTTTTTTCTCAGCCTTCATACTTTGACTAATAATTAAATGCTTTGCCTGGGCATTAACAAATGTTGCAAATTCTCTACTTGTTCTCTGTTTATATTCTGCAGTTGAATCGAGGAGTCTATCTTTTGTCCATCCTTCTTCAACCAGATCAATATAATCAGGATTATCGGTATCATCTGCGGGAAGGTGGAATACGTGCTCTTTGCCATCATCGTCAAGCCATTTGACAAAAATAGTATCGTAGTTGTTACTGATATAATACGCTGTAACTATGCGTTTGCTAAATACTGCCATAATATATTCACTTTCTTATGATTTTACAATTCTTAAATAATATGTTTCTCTTGTTTGTGTTACACCGCTTGGAAATTCTTGAGTACGATAATCATCGGTATTGACAAATCTTGTTTGGTAACCGTCATCTGATTCACCTGATAGATATGTATCCGCCATACCCGTACCACGTTGCAGCCCATCACCTGTATATGTCGAGTCAGTGATTTCATATGTGATCTTATAACCATCAACAGTACGAGCAACAAGGTTGATTTCATATGAAAGCATATCTTGGAATTCTTCCAACGTATATGTTTGCACTGATCCATCGGCGGCGGCGTAACATGGAATTTTTACACCAAATTCTGTCCCATCACTCGAGACATTAATTTCGCTAACGGCATTCTTTATGTATAGATAATAAGTGTTTACAATAAAATAAATGTCACGGTCATAAAAAGGTTCGCCAATCTGATCTCCAGGTGTGACATCATAACCGCCAGTTATATCATATTTTGAATCTTGGAAAACTGAACGTGTTCCTACTTGAGTAAAACCAGATTCAGCACCTGTACCAATTTTATATGTGCCTTGCTGATTATCGCCAACAGCTTGGAATGCCATTTCGTTAATCGTAGGATAAATGTATGTGTCACGGAAATCCTCACGAGACATAGAACGCAAATTAGCATCACTATCAACGTATAACGGATATCGGTGTGTTTCTTCTGATATTGGATATGTTGGCTCAGTTATAGAATTAAATCTTTGTTTAATACCACGCCAAGGTGTTGTAACTAATTCAATGTCAGGTGTTTCCGCAGGAGTGTCAAAATTTGTTATGTCGGTGGTATCTTCGCCTGCTTTATAACGTGTATCCGTAATAGTACCAATAATATCAGGATCATTAGCAAACTGTGTAAACGGGTTTAATACATATAACTCAACTGCGGGGTTTAGTGCATATTGCCGTGCTGCTTCACGTCGCCAAAACGATTGTTCTAGGGATGGTGATTCTCGAAACGATAACACACCGTTAGTGTCAACTGAAACATAGGCTGCTGTGCGTGCGGTCATTAATCATCACTTCCACAGTAAAATGTTTTAAGAACGGTACCGTCTGAAGCTTTAACTTCAAACTTGTGATCCTTGGCAACCACACCAGAGTTAATTGTCGCGGTTGTAATTTTTTGGTTAATGATGGTAGACGTTCCTGCGTCAATATCGGCAATGTTTTCTAAATGCCGAGTATCATCAATAACTATGCTAGTTCCTACTTTTAATGGCATCCTTGCCTCCTATGAATTTATTTATATTTTTCTAATACGAAGACCATATGAAATTAGATTTGTCGGTGAACCAACCGGGAATTCTTGAGTACGATATAAGTCATTACCTGTTGTTCCAACTTGTCTTGTTGTATAACCTGCTGCTGATGTTCCGTCAAGAATCGTGTCATTCATCAATGTACCTTTGAGTGTAAGAGGACTTGAACTACTTGTAAGGCTATATTGAATTTCATTTCCTGTAGAATCAGACGCAATGTGTTTTAACTCACCGAGAATTAAAGCATCAAATGCCGCAACAGTATATTGTCTAATATCTCCATTTGTGTCAATATAAAAAGGTGGTTCATATGCTACCGCCGACGTATTAACTTTATGTAAGTAATACTGATTAATAATGATTGGCTGATCTTCATTCTCAGGAATACCACCTGACGTATAAACTGCAGAATCAGCACGCCTATCAATAAACACGGGGTTGGCATTTTGGAGTGTTGCACCTGTAACACTATTTGTTGCCGCAATAAAATATGTACCACCTTGGTCCGCGGTTTCACCTGAAGAAACAAGTGCATCAATTGTAGGAATAATAAACGTATCTCTAAAATCAGCTTTGGTCATTGCTCTAATTCCGAGTGATCCTGTCCCAACTGCATATACAGGAAACGCAAGGTTTTCATCAGTATACGTAGGTGCTGCTGCTAAAGTATAATCAACTTGTAATGTAGTATAGGTAACTTCTTCACTACCTGTATCAGGTGTGGCTGCCTCAGATGCATAGTTAGCAACAGTAGAAGGACCGTTTTCTGTTGCCGCTCCAGCTGTCCTACGAGTATCAATCATACTACCCATATTACCACCACTTGCAACACGAGAAACTGTAACTACTTCATCGTTTGCTAATAGGTGTGCTGCATTTTGAAATATGGCTTGCAGATCTGTACTTGACATTTCAGTAAGTCTTGTCACTGCAGTATTGGAATTTGCTTCATCCCAATATAATGGTAACCTTGCTGTCATTTTATTGTCCTTTTATAAGGCGCAATAATACGCAGCAATAATTGTGCCTGCCGCATTATAAACTGTTAGAACATTTGCTTGGTTTTTAATTGAGTTATTAATCGCGGTATCAGTTGTTGTATCTGTGCTTGCCACGTTTTTTAACTGTAACGCATTATCAATTACTTCGGTGCCTGCTACTTGAATCGCCATCTTCATCTCCTTTGACTATTAGCAATCTTATTAGTTTTATTTATAAATATTCTCAGTGAGTTATTTGCTATGTTACTGATTTTTTCACAGGAGCTATTATATGGCTTATGTCAACGCCTTTGGAGTGGAGATGAAAACTATGGCAAAGAAAGAAATAACAGTTGATGCTGAAGCAGCAGCTGCACTCGACACAAATAATGACGGTCATATCTCGGCAGAAGAGCTGAGTATGGAGTTGGAATTTAAACGCAAGCGCCTTGAAGATCAAGATGCTCAACGAGATGCAATGCGTAAAATGACTTGGTTTGCATTGTTTGGAATGTTATTGTACCCAGTAGGTATTGCTATAACATCATGGTTAGGATTAGATGAAGCATCAGGATTAATTGGAGATATTGCACCGACATATTTTGTTGCAATTTCTGCACTTGTTTCTGTTTTCTTTGGTGCTAACGCATACAGTAGTAAGTAAAACAAAAATAGGGAGGCTAACTTAATAACCTCCCTATTACTCGGGTCTTGTATGTGGACTTCGGGCTGTGTGTTACACCTCTCCCAGGCTGTCCCTACCTATCTGGTTTTCACGTCACCAGAATTCCTTTGGTCGGAGATGCAGGATTTGAACCTGCGACCCTCTGGTCCCAAACCAGATGCGCTACCAAACTGCGCTAATCTCCGTTTCTTGTTATAAGATCAAGAACAATGCTCAACTCATATATTGATTTATCTAAAACTAAATGAGCAGTTTTATCATCATTCTTTTTCTTTTCTTCGCGAAGAAACTCTAACCTTACCTTTATATAGTTTTCTGCTTCAGGTTTGTTTCCTCTACGCATAATATATCCTTTTTATTTGGCAAGGGTGGTAGGAATCGAACCCACACCAACGGGTTTGGAATCCGTTGTACTGCCATTATACTACACCCTATCAAACTCCTTAATACTGAATAGTAGTCTTAACTTAGTCCCTCACCAGGATTTTACGGGTTCGGTTGCTAGCACCTACCTACCTGTTACGTTTCTTTGCTCGTACTATGCAGTATTAAGAAGTTTTCGTGGGAGGGACTTTCTGCAGTGCCCCTCCCCTTATTTGCATTTTACGTATGCAACAACCGACTGGGTTTTTTTACGGTACCAGTTCTTTTTACCGACCTATATGTCCGACGCGCCTCGAACCACATATAGGGTTTGCTTGGGTACGTTCGACGTGATTGTCAGGCTTTCCCCGTGTGCCTAATAAAGAATGAGTTCGTTACCGTCATGCTTTTTTACCCGAAGGTGATAGCGTCGTGGCCTATTCCTCATTCCTTATATAAACAATATAACTGATTCTATAGTAAATGTCAATAGTTATTTGAAGTTTTTTTGTTTCCAAAACATTTTTTTGTACCGATCTACCCACATTGTTGCTAGTTTATTAACAAACTTTTTATGTGCGGATTGGTCTATATGATGTTGTTCAGATTTCCATGATTCTCTTTTAAAAGGAATAACTTGTACAAGTGGTGTTCCTTTTTTAATTATAACAGGTCGACCTGTAAAGTTTCTAAAAAAGAATGGCAAGTTAACTTGATTGTTTTTATACTCATCGGTATCAACAATTGCTGTTTGGAAATAAACACCACTTAATTGTAACGTAGGATCATTTAACATTGGTGTAAATAAACAACTATAACCTGGTGGTGTTTCAATTATAAAATGTTGATTGTATTTGAGTACCATTGCAGGTTCAGTGAAATACGGATGGCCGTTAACTTGATTAGTATTGTGGTCGGTAATTAAATTTTCCAAACCGTCATTTGACCATGAGGCTTCCCATTTGGGTTTATCATTTTCAATAGAACCGACAAGCATAAGATCACAGTGTGCAGTAATGGTATAACCTGCAGTCATTGCGTCAAGAAACGGAATACATTTTTTGACGGACCCAATTTGTACTCCTTCTATAACAGGAGATATCTTTTTAAACCAACTTGGTATTGTTTTGACTGCAGGTTTCGGATATTCACTTGCATCGGATAAAAACTCATCAACTGAAAATTTAATCCGTTTATCTTTCATAATATAATATCCTTTATTTTTTCATTTTAGCGGCTGCTTTATCAACTTCCTCTTGTGATACAACACCTTCAGATAACAGACGTGCTCGGTTTGTGTTATGAGCTGCTTGTGTGTCATCTTTTGATCCACCTGTATATGGTACAGCATGACCTTCACTAATCATAATAGCAGTTACCATACGACCATCTTCAGCAATAAAATCACCGAGGATACGACCAAACTTACCCTTCATATCTTCACCGTCTTTTGCAGCAAATGTTTTAAGTGTAGTTGTTTTGCCAAGGATGCCTTTTAGTCTATTCTTTGCGGCTAATCCAAATACCTTTTCAACCTTATCGGATGTGCGTGACTCAGGAGTATCAATACCCATAATACGTACTCGCTCATCTTTCATCCAAATACCAAATCCTAGATCAATGTCTACATCCACTGTATCACCGTCCACGATTTTAGTTACGTGTGCTTTATATTCATACATTCTTTGATTCCTTTTATGATTTAAGAGCTCAAAGAATTATAATATAAGTTGCTCAGGTATTATTTATTAAGTTCAAACCGTTCTTCGACGTGCTCAATACAAGCAGCAATGATATGGCCGATAGTCGGTTCACTATCAATCCACAATCTAACCGCATAGTTATCAATATCAACGTCAGGAAAGAACTTCTCCTCAGCTGCCATGATGAAATATAGTACACCCATAGAATCCATAATATCATCAAGTGCTGATTCTAAAGTAATGTCATCACGTCTGTAGTCATCTTTCAAGTATTCAAGTGCCCAATCATACATTTGTTCAAGAGGTGGGCCGCCATATTTTGTAACCATATCCAATTCCTTATTCATCTGTATCTACTATATCAAACTTTATTTACTTTGTCAACAACTTTTGCCTTATAAATAACCGTAGAGGAGTATTAATTATGGATTTTTTAACGCTTGTTGGTGATGTAGGTTTCCCTATTGCTGGTGCCCTAGCTGCCGGTGTATTTGTATTTATCACACTTAAGTTTATCCTTGCAAGCGTTACTGACACTGTAAATTCCCTCAAAAATATTATGACGGGTTTGGACAACCGAGTTCAGACTATGAATAACGATTTAGTGAAAATTGATGCCCTTTTAAGTTATGCTCTAAATGTTAAACCAAACATTGACCGCATAGCTGCAAATGAAGGCAAGGATGATGCAAGGAGAGATTAATGCTTTGGAAAGATTTACTATTAATGAAATTTAAAAATGGTTTTCGCATTCTCAATAACGACGATGATAAATTTTTTGTTATTGACGACGTGAAACTAAATATCGGTGACATTTATCGAGTTGGCCCAAACGGTTACTTCGAGTTAATTGAAGAAGGACCGCCGCTATGATGTGGATGGAATATGCGATTAATCAAGCTGGAAAAAACTTTGAAATAAAAGGTGACTGGCCCGGAGAGGTTATGGGAAAACTAAAAGACGGTACGGATAAAGAATATTATCTATACAAACCAGGCGATAAGTTTATAGTTAATGAAGATGGTTGGTTGATGCATCACGGAAACATTAACGAGGAATAATATGGAATTTGACATTGCAGGAGCCATAAGTGAATATGGATTTCCTATAGTTGCGGCTTTTGGAATGGGCTATTTTATATTTTTTATATGGAAATGGGTTACGGAAGTAATTGATCCGGTCCTAGGTGAAGCGATGTTTACTTTGATTAAATTAGTAGATCGTGTACGTATGCTTGATAATGATATGATTAGACTTAATAGCAAGTTATCTATGGTACTTGAATATAGGTCAAAACTAAATCCTAAGCGACAAGATGAGTTGCATAGGTTGGTTGCCGAATATCAGGCAGGTAGTAAAGCGTTTAATTCAACTGGGGTTGTAGATGAAGAAAATATTAACAATAGTGGCGGTGATGATGCCGGCACAGGTAATAGCAAGTGAATTAGTTTGGGGATTTAAATCTCCCGCTTTTCATTATGGTAATGGATATTCAACTCACGTTTTGTCGGTTGAACAACTTTCTCACAACAGAAAACAAGATTATAAAGACGAGCAACAACGTATTGCCGATGAACTTGAGCGAGAAGCAGAAAATACTACTTTAGCCAAATTCCTTCGCAACGTAGAGTCAAGAATTTACGCTACGTTATCCAAACAAATGGTTGATGCTATGTTTGCCGATTGTGGCGACAGTTGTTCCAACAGCGGTTCAACTGACCTTGAAGATAATACGATTGCTTGGTTAAGAGACCCGGTAACAGGTTCTATCACATTAACGATTACCGAAGCAGATGGTAGTACTACTGAAATCACAATACCAGGTGCTGGGGAGTTTAATTTCTAAATGAGATTTTTACCCTTCATACTAATATTCTTTTTAAGTGCCTGCGCAACACCCGGAAGTTTGAAAGTTTTAGGTGACCTTGATAAATCTCCAACATTATCAGGAAGTCCTATTGATGATAGATTACTCGCCGTTCCTGAACTGTCAGGTCCAAAGATTACAATTGCAGTTTATGAATTTGCCGATAAGACAGGTCAAAGAAAGACGAGTTCCAACTCATCATTATCAAGTGCCGTAACTCAAGGTGCTGAGGTTTGGGTAATTAAAGCATTACAAGATGTGGGCAATCAAACATGGTTTGAGGTAGTTGAAAGAGTTGGCATTGATAATCTAATTAAAGAAAGACAGCTTATTCGCCAAACGCGTGAAGTATATGAAAAAGAAAAAGAAAAAGGCCCGACACCTTTACAGCCAATGTTATTTGCCGGCTTATTACTTGAAGGTGGTGTTGTAGGTTATGACTCCGATACCGCGGCCGGTGGAGTAGGTGCAAGATTCCTAGGAGTCGGAGCCTCAACAGAATATAGAGTTGATACAGTAACAGTTGTTATGAGACTTGTGAGTGTTAATTCAGGAAAGGTGTTAATGAGTATCGCAACTGAGAAATCAATTGCAAGTTACAGATCTTCAACCGATGTATTTAAATTTATTGATTTAGGACAAGAAAATATTGAGGTTGAAAATGGGTATTCCGTAAATGAACCTGTGAACTATGCAGTAAGGGCTGCAATAGAACAGGGTGTGATAGAATTGGTTAAAGACGGGGTCGATAAGGGATTATGGTCGTATAAAATAAAAGAGATAAGAGGATAGAAATGAAGCATTTCATATTTTTGATTATGATGATGTTTGGTTCTGCAGCCTATGCCAACGATATCTACATTACACAAAGCGGTGACAATTTAGATTTAGACATAACACAAGATGGGCAAGATAACGAATTCGGTGATAGTACCACTGATGCAACTTTGACGGGTGATACAATGACTTTTAATATCACCCAAACAGGTGATTTTAACAAGATTGACGTTATCATTGATGGTAACAACTACACAGGTACTTGGGCATTTACAGGTGACGATAACACTGTTGATATGACTTGTGATTCCGCATCAGGTTTGAATTGTGAAACAGTTCAGGTTGATGTTACTGTTATAGGTGATGATTCTGACTTTAAGATTTACATTGGTGAAACAGCAGATGCCGATAGTTTAGTTGCTGACTTTACTGTTACAGGTGATGGTAACGCATTTTATCTTGATGCTGATGGCACAAATCAGAATTTTGATGTTAATGTTAATTCAAGCGCAACATTACTTACAGCAGGTACAGATCGTACACATTTAACTTACGATGTTAATGCTGATAGTGCCGGTAACTTGATTGCTATTGACAGCACAGGAGATGGTGATGTTAATGGGCATGAAGTAGATCTTACAGTTACTGGTGGCGGCGGAGATTTTATTATTGTTCAAAGCGGTATTTACGATAATCTCGTAAACGCAACTTTCAGTGGAGATTCAGCAAATGTTCAAATTACACAATCTGATTAATGAAATTTCATACTATTGGCTTCATTGCCATTCTGCTGATACCGAGCTTATGCTTTGGCGCTGTAGATGAAGATGCGGGGGCAATCGGTGAATTTTCAGGATCAGGAGTCATTGAGCGTGGGAGAGATGTTATTGATGGTGGCCAAGGTGTTGGGGTGCAACCCATGGATACCGCCGTCACAGCAAAAGGCCGAATGCGAATCGACTTTATTGATGATACGAGAGTCGATATTACCGAACACGCAAGGTTAGTAATTGATGATTTCGTTTATGACCCAAATGCTGGGACTGGTAAGCTGGGATTACGTGCGACATTGGGAACAGTACGCTATGCGTCTGGAGCAATTGCAAAGAACAGCAGAAGAAACGTCAGCATCAAAACACCGTCAGCAACGATAGGTGTACGTGGTACTGATTTCGTTATGGTGGTTGATGAAATAGGTGGCACGATGGTGACATTATTACCATCGTGTTCCATCGACTCCCTCGGAAAAACCAATTGCGTGACCGGTGAAATTTCAGTTGAGTCTGACACCGGGTTTGTTATTATGAATAAAGCATTTCAGGCAACAATAGTAAAAAGCAGATGGACAAAACCAACTAAGCCATTATTATTGGCGCTTAATGAAAGTGACATAACAAACCTTTTGATTTTAAGAAAGAAAAAACCTTTATTTGAAGAAGATGGGCAACCATTAGAACAAATGACGGATTTCCTAGATATAGATTTCTTAAATTTTGACGGTTTGGATGTTGATATTTTATCCGATAGTATTAAAGACATATGGTTAACAGAGTTTGATTTAAGAGATAGTGATTATTATCTCGGTGAACTACTACACGACATGGTTGAACAATTAAACATTGCTTTAATGCGAAGACTTATGGGTGAATTAGATGCACAGAATGCCGAGTTCTTTAATTTCAGAGAAGAAGGTTATGATCCTGTAACAAGAATTACTTTAAACAGAGAAGATCCTAGTTGGATTTTTGAAAGAGACGATAGTGGTTATTATCACCACCTAAGAATATATGTGGAGCAGCAATATGGATATACGATTAATATCCAACAACAGGACGAGTATGTTTGGGATTACCGTCTTGGCGTTGGTAATAATAATATTGACATCATCCAAATCAAATAGTGGACCAAATGAAGTTTATATGTATCAAACAGGTGACGACTTTACGTTAACTATCACCCAAGATGGCAGTCAGAATTATATAACTGGTGTAAGTGGACAGACTAAAGGTATTGAAGGTGACAACAATACGGTTGATATGGTACAAATAGGACAGTATCATGGTATCGCAGGAATGTTAGATGGTGATAACAATAACATAGATTTTTATCAAGGTGGCGGTGGTGACAGCGGAATGATTACTGCAATGGTAACAGGTAATAATAATGACCTGGTGGTGTGGCAAGGTAAGCATCCTGATGGTACAACTGACTTGTCAGAAGGCGGTGACCACACTGCAACGGTTACCATTACTGGTGATTATAATGATATTAAGGCCGGACAAACTGATCAAGGACAAATTAATCAAACTTATGGTAGGCATGAATTAACCGCAGAAATTACCGGTGATAGCAATGATGTTGGAATGACACAAAAAGGAAATCAAAAGCATACATTGGACCTTGATATTTCTGGTGATGGTAATGATGTTACAACTTATCAGCATGGTAATGGCGGACAAAAAACTGCAACCATTGAAGTTTCTGGCAACTATAACGTAATTGATGTAAACCAACGTGGAACAAATTCAGCGTCAGCAACCATTTCAGTAGAAAGCATATATGGTCCTGCCTATAATGTAACACTTAGCCAACAAACCGACACTTCTGCTAAATCATTTTCTTTAAGTGGTGTATGTAATGATCCAAATGGATGTGTCGTAAGTGTCGAGCAACACAACTAGGAGAAGTAATGGATACAGTCGTCGCGTTTTTCATAGCAGGATTTTTTACAGCATTCGGTTGGTGGGCAGCAAACAAAATAACAACCCAAATTGATACACATATTGAGCAGGCTGAGTAATGGATTTAATTTTAAGTTTGGCTTTGTCAACACATTTGGGTCTTTCTCAAGATTATAATGAAATTCATCCTCATATAAGATTAACTAATGATAAATATATCGCAGGCGCATATTATAACAGCGTCGAAAAATTGAGTGTATACTCAGGAATAAAATATAGTTATGGTGATATTGCAATAGAAGGAGGTGTGGCTACAGGCTATAGGCCACATCCAATAGCTCCTTATGGTAGGGTAACCTACGATTACGTGGATAATATAAGATTATTTGGGACTACGGCATTTGAATCCGACGGCTCTGCAGCTCGAGGAGGAATTGTATTAGGAATAGAATTTATACTAAATCCACGGGAGAAGCAATGAAACATTTACTATTAACAACTGCATTAGTCATACCAAGCTGGGCTATTGCTGATACTTCGAGTTTACAAACATCATCTCACGGTTTACTTGAGAACCAATGGGTTAAAGCTGGCATTAATAAAGACTCAGGCACATTTGGCTCTGGCGGAAGTACATCACCGGGCCTGTTATTTGATCCTGAAGGTTCGGGTACATTTAATTCTAGTTATGATTATCTGACGCCTGGCTCGCCGTTTGACGGACAAGCACTAAAGGTAGATGGCACAAATAAAGCAAATAATAATACAGGCTCAAAAACTATCGTTGACTCTGACGGTTTAACAGACGGCACAGACAGCATGACTTGGAGTGGTGATGTTGATGTTGATGGCGGTACATGGAATGTTGAAAATACATTTACATTAGAAGATAATAAACCATACATTGATGTTGAAACAAAAATTACCGCAGGTTCTGATGCTGATACTGTAGCATATGGTAAATTTATTGACCCAGACTCACAAGGTATGCCGGGAGATAGTTCATCAACAGATAACGTACTTGGGTATTCAGGTGTTCCTGATACAAACATTGCCTTTTCAGAAGCAACTGTTTCAAAGTATGCATTAGGTGTTTATTCAACGGATACAAACACTACTGCAGGCGTCAATGGTTGGTCACAAGAAGCAGATGGATATAACGGAACAAGTTATACAGATGCCGAAGGCAATGCTGTCAATTACGGCAATTCAGATGATACTATTGGTATTAGTTGGTCTTGGACTGGTGTATCAACAGGCGACATTCTTACAGCAAAATATGCTTATATCTTCGGCCCATCAGCGTTTGATGCACTTGATGATGCAGTAGATGGTGGAGCAGGCGGTGGTACTCCTGGTGAATTACCTACAGGGTGGTCACTTGATGATGTTGGATCAGCAACAGATGCTGCCGAAAGCGGCGGAGCACCAACAGTTGTAAGTACCGCAACCGAAACTATTACTTCAACATCAGAAGCAATAAGCACAACACTACCTGTTTTAACTGGTGCAATCACAACGCATGACTCATCTACAGCTGACGGTGTTCAAACTATTGACCGTGAAACTACTACGACTGTAACAACACCGATGGATGTAACAACCACAAGCTTTGTTAGAACTACTGATACTATGAGTGACGGCAGCGAAGTTGTTACAGACGGTACTCCAACATCAACTACAGTTGTTCGTAATGATGCTGTTGTAACTGTAACTGATCCAGGTTCATTCGTTGGACGTATGGATCAAGCATCGCAATTAATCGGATTAAATACTCATCGCAATTTAAATATAGCTGATGGCGTATCAGTAGGTCGCATTAACCATTCGATGGGTGATAACTACGAAGCAACATCAACGGTGGTTGGTCTTGGTCACACACTTGTAACCGACGATGCGTTAAGACTAAGCCTAGGTATTAATAGAATTGATACTGAAATGTCAGAAGGCGGCGATGGTGAAATAATAACAAACGCTGTGTCTGCTGAATTAGGAAAGGCAATAGAAGATAAAGACATTACCGTCGTAGGACGAGTAAACATGGCTAAATCTGATATTGAATATTCAAGAACAATCGGTACTTTTTCTGCGGCAGGTGAAACATCAGCTTCTGACGTTTCTGCTGGGCTAACAATTGAAAAATCAACTGGTTCTGTTAGACCTTTCGGTGGATTAACTATCGGAAAATCAAGCACTGATGGATGGACTGAAACCGGAGATGTTCAAGCTGTTTTAACTCATGATGAAGCAGACGCTACATACAGATATGGTACAATAGGTTTCAATATTGATGAAGGACCAATTACCGCTACATTTAGTAAAAACATTGGCGACAATGATGCCACTAATATAAGAATTGGTTTTGAACAAGAAATAAATGAATATGCTATTGTCGGTGTAGATTATAATAGAACTTTGGATGAAGATAATTCAAGCAATTATTTCTCAGCAGGTATCAAGATACGGTTTTAAATCTCGGTAACACCACACCGCATTGTTCCATAATCTTATAGAGTGTAAGTAATGCTTCGCACTCAAATTCATGGTAGGTTTTTTGATTTAAAACAATTGTATCTAATTCAGGAATGTCCATAGGGGCTATTACAATCTTATGAGGTAATAGCCCGCCGACATTAACAAGTCCTTCGACAATAGGAGAGTTTGCTCTTGTTGTAATACCGATGATACAGTCAGCAAAAGTTCCGTATTCATATATCCATCTTTTATGCCAACCCTCATCACCACCCAAGGCGGTTAGGTGAATAGCATCAGGTGCAAAGCAATGTTTGCCAAGATGCCTTGTCATATCAGATGCAGCGTGTTGAGCAATAGCAAGGTTTCCGCCATTGCCTACAATAGCAATCTTTGGTGAATGAGATATTTTTTTAATAAGATTAAGATCTATCAAGGTATTCCTCCACTAATTTTATATCGTCTGGTACATCAACCGCAGGTGTACGTTCATTAATCATATATGGTATAACATCAACCATTCCTATGAATGCTAATGTGTCTAGTCCTTTATGTGCATATACTAATTCTTGATCATATTCTGGAAAATGCATAATTGTACCAAGATCATATGCATATAAGCCATTAATACCAACAAGATTAGGACTATCAATTAATTCACGGTCAGGTGTTCGTGTTAAGTAAACAATTTTCCCATTGCTGATAACAGCCTTAACTACGTTTACATTACTTCTTTCTTCATCGGTTAATGGATAACAACACTGAACCATTTCAGCATTTGTTTCAAACATTTTACGAATGATTCCAGATATCATTTCAGGTGTAACACACGGTTCATCACTTTGTAAATTCACAATATAATCAGCATCAGTTTGAATAACCGCCTCAGCAACTCGTGAAGTACAAGTGTTGTGAATCTTTTTTGTTTTAATAAGATTAGGCGCCCATATGCTGTCGTATTCGTCAGCAGCTACATATACTTTATTAATATCTGCGCAAGCGTTCGCGTTATCAATACAATGATTAAGAACAGATTTACCGTTTACTTCGGCAAATATTTTGCTTGGGAAACGAGTTGATCCTGTTCTTGCTGGTATAATACAATCAATCATTTAATATATTCCTTATTTCCTCGGGTTTCAAATATGATATAGTTGAATACTCGATAGGTGCGGATACAGCTTCATTTCTGAATTGTAATATTTTGTTTGGGCTGATACCCATAAATCCCCACGTGTCGGGTAAGTTATCATAATAGTGAGTATATTTGGTTGTCGGTGTTCCCGTCATTCCTGCGGTGTAATAAGTACCGCCGTCATAACTAAAATGGTGTGTGGTTGATAACAATATATCATAGATTTCTTCCATTGTCAAGGAGTAATGAATAAATTTTACACCATACCCAAACTCGTGAGCAATTTTAGTTATGTTCGGTAATATTGTTTTTTCTTTTTCCATTAATCCGCCGATCCGTCGCTTTGACATTAACGGTTCAGATTTATGAATTGAAACGAATTTACCTTTCTTATTCCATTGTTTTTTAAACGGCCATAATTGATTTACCGTCCAAGGTGTTGCAACTGTCTGCTTTTGTTCGTACCGATATATGCTTACAATCATACCATTCTTAGGAGGTAGCATATTATTAAGAAACCATTTCATAACATCATATGAGGTTTCGGCATTACTAGGTTTACGTTTAAATGGATTGATAAATTGTTCAGGCCACATAATAGAAACACGATATGGGCCTTGTGCATAGTCTTCATCTGACATTAATTGTGCTTTAAAGAAAACATCACTTAATAAACACATAATAGTGCAGTGAGCATGGGCTGTATCAGCACAAAAACGTACTATGTGGGATGATGTTGGCAGTGAAATGCTTTTATTATTTTCACAACCTATATAAATAGTTTCAATTAGATTTGCCATGATATAATCCATTAATAAAATAATATTTATAAGGAGTATAAGAATGATAGGTCAAGAGAGATTTTGTAAAAAGTGTGGTCACCGCTGCCACTGTTATGCATCAGACTGTAAAGAATGTGTCAATGATGTTTGCACAAGCTGTGATTGTAAGAAAGATAAAGAATGAAAAATATTTTATTATCTCCTATATGGAGCATATTATTGTTAGGGTTACTTGCTTGGCTGCATACTATTAATCCTTCATTCATTGAAAGTTTAAGATTACGGTATTTTGACCAGCTTATTGTAAATCAAGAGGTTGTCCCAAATAACATTTATTCAGTAAACATTGATGAAGATGCAATAACCGAATATGGACAATGGCCATTTCCTAGACAAGTATACTCAGAATTTATTATAGATCTGTACAATAGAGGTGCAGGTCTTGTTGTTTTAAATATTCTTATGTCTGAACCTGATAGATCCGGCGGAGATGAAGACCTTGCTATAACTATGCAGCAAGTACCAATAATTTTAACCATGCTTGGAGCTGAGGAGAACAAAAATGAAGCGATTAATCCAGGAGCCTCTATTATTAATAGCGATTATATTTCTCTCATTCCAAGTGTACCTGGGATTATCGCTAACATTAATGAGCTTGAAACTAATGCAGTGGGGTCAGGAATCATCAACACATTCCCAGAGATCGACGGGGTTACCCGCAGAGCACCGTTGGTATTCGAGTCCGGGGGGAACCTCTTCCCTAATGTCACCCTTGAGGTATTGCGAGTCCTTGCCGGAGACCCATCCTTCCAAATCAAGTTGTCGCCGCTCGGGGTTGATAAATTAAGAATACCACAATTTGGAATGATACCAACAAATGAGGTTGGCGAGGTATGGATAGATTGGTCTCAAGGTTATCAATCAGAATCAATAATGAATTTGCCAGATGATTTAGGAGGTGCTGTAGTATTTGTTGGACCAACAGCTGCAGGTACTATTCAACCGATTTCAACTGCGGTTGGTGGAGTATATCCACAAGAAATACAAGCAGCAATGCTTGGTACTGTATTTAATGAGTCAAACATCACACGTCACGCCGATGCAAAAGCATGGGGTGAACTGGCTGCTCTAATTGTAGCAGGGCTATTAATAATTGGTTTATCCTATTGGACTTTTATAGGCATCGGCGCATTCGTATTAACGATTGGCGGCTTTATAGGAGGGTCTATCTATGTATTCCAAAGTTCAAATTTACTTATTGACGGCATCACTATTTCTGTTATGCTGTTCCTTGTTGGTAGTTTACGATATATTGTAAAATTCGTAGACGAGTTTTTACAGAAACAAGCAATCAAAAAACAATTCGCGGGTTACGCTTCACCAACGGTTGTTAAGTTATTACAAGAAAATCCGTCGTTAGTTAAGGATGGGCAAAAGAAAGACGTATCAATAGTATTCAGTGACCTTCGCGGTTTTACTCCTTTAGGAGAAAGCTTTGGCGATGATGTTAAAGGCTTAACGGAGATTATGAATGGTTATATGGATGCAATAACCGAACCAGTATTAGATGCCAATGGCATGATTATTAAGTATATCGGCGATGCTTCAATGCATATTCACAACGCACCGATAGATGATCCTGACCACCCACGAACCGCGGTGCAAGTGGCTTTCAAAATGCTGAAAGCAGTGGAGAAATTTAATGTGGCACTTCAAAGAAGTAACCGGCCGCCAGTGGGCATGGGTGCTGGTATTAATTCTGGCCTGGGTTACATTGGGGAGATGGGTAGTAGTAAGCGGCACAGCTACGACATACTTGGGGATGCTGTATCAACAGCAGCAAGAATTGAGTCTAAATGTAAAGAATATGGAATGGTACTCCTCATTGGAGAAGAAACGCAACGCCACACAGCTGATGAATTCTTTTACCTCAAGATCGACGACTTGGCAGTCAAAGGTAAATCGGTAGGAATTGGAATTTGGACAGCACTTGATGATGTAAAACAACCATGGTATGCAGCACAGAAAAAACACCAAGAAATGTTTGCTGCGTATCAAGCACAAGATTTTGATAAAGCTATTGAACTATGTGATATATTACATGGCCACTTTGATAATAAAATGGACGGATATTATGATATGTGGAAAGAAAGATGTGAATATATGAAAACACAAGACCTTCCAGAAGATTGGAACGGCGTATTTATTGCGACCACAAAATGATTAGAACTTTATTTGAAATGTTCTTTAAAAATTATATTGATGAACAAATAGACAAACGGTTCACGGAGAATATGATTGAAAGATACTGGGCTCAAAGACAGAATGAAACATCAAGACGACTTCAACAAGCAAGAGATCGCTACAAGATTGATTATCCGCCTTCCCATGAGGCCGAGCAAGATATGTCCGAGCCCAAAGTATTGTCCAGTGGTGACTTACGATGGGACGACGCCAAATCCCGAGTACAAACAAAAACCACTACATCTTCGTTAAAAGATAAACTAAAGGGGATTAACAAATGATAGAAAAATGCGCAACTATGGCTCAGTGTGCTCAAATAGCATATATGGACGGTAAAGAAGCAAAAGCTGAATATAAAAAGTTAGGTTATACACAACATAAATTTATTGAAAAGGATGGTGCTCAGGTACACCTTATTCAGAATAAGAACGAAATTGTTTTATGTTTCCGTGGTACAGAGCCTGGTGAATTTTCTGATATTAAAGCAGATCTAAATGCTATGCCCGACAAAGCAAACAACGGATCAGGTCTTGTCCATAACGGTTTTCAAACAGAAGTTGATAAAGTATGGGTTGCAATTGAAGCAGCATTGGCAAAGGCAAAACCTAAAGACCTATTCATATGCGGACATTCATTAGGTGGTGCAATGGCAACAATTGCAACATCTCGTTTGGCTGATGGTCCTTGGAATCCTGTGGCATTATATACATATGGATCACCGAGAGTTGGTACTCGTAAATTCGTCAAGAGTTTTAAAAATGTTACTCACTATCGCCATGTCAACAATAATGATTTGGTAACAACTGTACCGTTTGCACTTATTGGCTATAGACATCATTGCCCACCACGTTATATTAATTACTACGGTAATATTAGAAAAATGTCGAAGTGGCAAAGAATTAAAGACAAGTGGCGCGGCCGTTGGAGAGCATTGAAAAAAGGTATGCCTTTTGATGGTGCATATGACCACGGTATGAACCATTACTGCAAATACACGGAGCAAAATAATGATAGATAGAATGCTAGAAGACACGTTATGGATCTACACCGCAATTGGCGGATCCATAATTGGCGCAGTTGTACTTGCATATTTGAGTACAACACGCATTGGACTATGGGGCTATGCTAAATTTGATTTGATGATTGATTACTTAGTTGAGCGCTGGGGTTTAACCTGGCTTGAACAACCTGAAGACGCATGGCGAAAGAAGTATCCAAAAATCACTCAAAAGATTGATGATATGGAGCGCCGGCTAAATGCCGTTGAAGCAAAAGCTGGTGTTAAAATCCTAGGAGGAAAAAAGAAATGAATTGGATTAAAAACAGACTTAAGGAAAGAACAACTTGGGACGGCTGTGCTTTGGTAGCACTCGGTATGTTGGTTCTCTTCATGGCACCATTAGCAAAAATTGCTGCAGGCATTGCAATTGCCTGGGGCGCTTGGACAATTTGGAAATCTGAATAAGTTAAGCTTTCCGCCAATGTTCAAATGAAGGCAGTGTTCTACTATATTCGGCGACATTTGGTTTTCTTACAATCATAACATCTCCTGCCACACAAAACCTACTTAGTTTTAAATCAGTTTTTGTTTTGAAACTTTGGAGGCCAGGTCCATCGTCACCTTCCTGTGCAACAATATCATGGTTAAGGTTTGATGGAAATACTAGTAGAACACCGTCCTTTACTGGGAATTGCCATGTTCTTGCATTTGCATAAGTCCAATTCCCACCCACGTGTTCGCCAAAGAATTTTGAATAGGGCTCATTAGGATGAGCATCACGTGGATCATAGAATCTAATATCACGGTGCCTTTGAATATTTACGTGTGGATAATACACCCATGAGATATGATTCTCAGCATGGTTATGGATATTTATGGATGCTTTATCGGTTATATTAAAGAATGCTTTTGTTATAAACAAATCAATCTTCATTCGGTTCACACCGATTGTCTCAAGGTACAGGTTTAAACAGTTTGGTAATACTACATCAAACCATTCCGCTAATGCAGGATCATTGTGTACTTTCTCATAACCGATAAAGTCATGAGATACACCACTTTCCTTTGAATGTCTAAGATAAGCGTCAAACCACATATCTTTTTCTTTTTGAGTTACAGGTTTTCTAACTTCTGTAATTGTTGTTGGAAAAATAAAGTGATTTTGAAATTCACCTTCTTGAGTTGTCGGAAACTTTTCCTCATATCTAAATTGATTTGCCATGCTTTCCCATTTCTAACTTATACTGATCGTGGCACATATCACCAAGCGATTTTGTCAGGTTACATAATTTTGATGGATTATCAACTATAGATTTAACAGCATCACCGGCACGACGGCCGACAATTTTTCTATTCATTGATTTACCGGTAATTTTTTCCATAGTATCTAAGACTTCGTGGACAGTCCATCCTTGATTACTTCCGAGGCATTCGTATGGAGTATTGGATGGTCCAGATATAGCAGCGTTGAGTAAAGAATTACAGAGATCGTTAACGTGAATGTAATCACGTACACAAGTCCCATCCCGTGTTTCATAATCATCTCCATATACTTCTACGTGTTGCCGTATGCCTGCAGCAACTTCCGCTCCAATTCTAATGAGGTGAGAACTATCCCCAAGCTGACGATTAATACCATCACTCCCACTAACATTAAAGAAACGAAAAATAGTGTACCCATCAGCTTTCTCCTTTATAATATCTTCAGCACCAACTTTTGAGCGAGCATATGGTGATGCCATTTCAAAAGCCGATGATGTAGATGCGAATATGAAATTATCAGTACGTAATTTTTGAACCGCATTGAGCGTACCCATTGTATTGATACGATAATATGCTGATGGTTCTTTTAATGATTGTGGAACAATACTACGGCCTGCAAGGTGAACTACTGCATCACCCCAACCCATAAGCCAATGATCCATAATATCCTGTACCCAAAACTTGTCACAGTATTTAGAAACATCATTGCTTTCGCCATGGAAATTGTTATCAAACCCATGGACTTCATATCCATGTTCTTTTGCCAACCGACAAAAATGTGATCCGATATAACCGGACGCACCTGTCACTAATAACTTCATAACCATACTAATATTTATGTAAAGTACTTATCCAACATATCAAGTACATCCTGGTATTTTGCAATTTCAAGGATTTCTGTTTCCATTGCTTCAAATACGTCGGGGTGTTCACCTACACCTGCTGGGTTATTAAGATAAACTTCAACATTATACTTATGCTTATCAATATGACCTCTTGCGTGTGAGCGTAGTGCTTCTATTGTGTATTCTTGATGAATCATAATATTCTCCTATACAATTAAGCTTGATTGTGGTGTAACCAAACCACTCGTCATTTGTCGGTATGCGTTAGCAACCTCTTCATTTGTTTTAACTACTAATGAAATGTTATATAATACACATTCCTTAGGATCTTGTTCACCTGTCATAGCAATTCCATTTGAAAAACCCATACCTTGTTCACTCATTGTGAGGAACCTAGGATTTTTTAGCTCAACTGTTGAGCCATCTTGTGATATTAGTTTACCTACGTATTCACCGTTTTGTGTAATTACTGTTACAATATCATTAGCTTTAAATGCCATCTTTTTCACCTTTATAAATGCAAATTGCTTGTTGACCTGCTTCAAAATAACCATCGCCTTTACCAACGTCAGAACTTAGATCTTCACGTGCATAAAAGCACTCATACATATTAGTATGTTTGCTGACAAGTTCTACGTAAGGTATTTCATCGTACATATATACGAACACTAAAACCCACATTGTTATTCCTTTATTTGGTGATCTCTGTAGGACTCGAACCTACGACCTAGTGCTTAGAAGGCACTTGCTCTAATCCTGCTGAGCTAAGAGACCTATCTTTGAAAATTAAGAACGTATCGTTTACCGTCAATAAAAAATCTAATCGTCGAGTGCGAATACACGTCGGCGTTTACGGTATCTCGATATTCAACAACATCACATTGTTCAGTCCATTCATAACCAACAATACGTTGTTGTGTTTTTGGTCGTGATCCTTGATCTGCACCAACCAATCCTCCAATTACCGCGCCGACTGCTGCACCATCATCGTTACCTGATACTCCTTTACCTAGGATACCTCCGATAATCATACCTGCAAGAGCACCACCTGCGGCATCACCTTGGGATTGTACCGTCTCGTAAATCGGTACTTTCACATCATTACAAACGAGCTTTTCAACAATCTGAACGGAACGTGCTTGCTTTGTATGGTCAAACACTCTCACGTTAGTCGGAGTTTCGTTTGCAAAGACTGGTGTTGCAACAGTCAGCGCGGTTAGAAATACTAAATTTTTCATTTTATTATCCAATCAATCTTTTAGCATAACGAACGGTCATTAGTTGTGCTTCACTAAGACCTTTCATAGATGCAGTTTCAGCAAGATGCTCACCTACATCCGAAAAGGAATTCAGGATAGGTAACGGAATGTTCATAAATTCACCTGATTCAGATGCCCACATCATTTTACGGCCAAAGGATGAAACGATTTTTTGTGCGGCAGTTTGTTCAAAGAATGTAATGTTCATAGATAGTTTCCTTTATTTGATTATTCCATAATAACTGATTCTAAAGCATTTGTCAATGGTTAATTTCAATTATTTTAACAAATTCTGTAATTAATTCTTTAGATTTTTCACGTGCCTCAGTTTCCCACCAACAAGTTTCGTATTCTGTGTCAGTTTGTAATGCAGCATTAAGATCATCAAACTCATATTGTTTAACGTGAACAAGCTCGTGAGCAATGGTTGAAAATATTTCCGTGATATTACGATTAATGGTTTTTACCAAAATCAGATAATAACCTTTTTCTATATCAACACATATACCATTGCCTTCGAGCTCATCCTCAGCTTCGAGGACGATTTGCTCTGGGAACACGTTTAGATTGTTACAACAAAATGCAACAAACTTTTTTACCAGATCTTCATTATCAAGATTAGTTTTAATCATCATCTTCGTAATCAAAGTCTTCAAGGTATTCGTTATATTCTTCTTCAATGCTAAAATGTTCTAGCAAATCATCAGGAATTTCATCAATTGACGAACGGTCTTCCAAATTATATTCGTAATACTCGTCTTCCATTGTTTCAGAATTAAATTGCCCAACAAACCCAATGCCTGACTCCCAATATTTCAAATCAACAGAACAGTCTTTGTTAAGGGTGGCGAATGTTTCCAATGCGGTGATTGGTGGACCCCATGCAGAATCGACAGTACCAACAATACGAAGTGTATTAGCGTTTACAACATCAAGTTCTAGGTTCTCAGGATCAACATCCCATTTAGTACCCCATGCTTCAAGCTGGTCACCGATTCCGATTGATTCATCTTCCTTAAGAGGTACGAGTTGTTGAAGTAAACCACCTTGATCTTGAGCCTTTTCAAAAATCTCAGTGATTAAATCAGTCGGTCCGCTTATTTCAATATCATTCATACACCAATTGGGCATGCTGTTTCTCCTTTGTTATTATGTTATTATAACTGATTCTATTTTGAATGTCAATAGGATTTAAAGCAATCAAACATAATCTTTTCTAATTCGAAGGCTTCTTGTTCCCATGGTGAATTATAATAATCACCATCAAATGTTTTACCATACCAACGTGACGGTTTCTTACCGATACCTGAAACAAGCTCACCTTTTAGGTATTGTTTAACGTGTACCATTTCATGGAAGAAAGTAGTGAGGATCTGGTCTTGCTGGTTTTTTCCATCAATATAAACACACAGCTCAAGATCCTCAGGGTCGTATTCAACATAACCAAAACAATCATTATCGAACTCACCATTAAATAACACTTCCATTTCACCTTCGATTTCAAGGAACTCTGATGCAAACGCAACAGCACGGTCCATCATGGCATCAGGTATTTTTGCTGGTTTATCATATGAGACATAAAACATTATGCCACCTCTTTAAGATCAAGCTCAAATTGTTTCTTTGCAGTTGTATTGTTCCAATACCGCAAATCAGTTTCAGCTTCTTTGATTTCCTTGGCAAGCTTTTGTACCATTTCATCAGTTAGGCTCATAATGTTAATTGCGAGTAACTTATCAGCATCTTCTGGTAATGCTGAGGTGACATTAAGGATTTGCTCGGCGACATCTTTTTTCTTGCGGTTCTTGAATACAATTTTATCATCAAGTACTGCTTGGATGAATTCCATTTTAACACGTAACCAACGTGCTAATTCGATTGCTTCTTGTTTACGCAATTCAATACGAGCATTGAGAATACCCAAACGGTAATCACAAAAATCTTTAATGAGATCAAGTTCATTTTTGTACTCACGGAGTTTACCATTAAAATCAATAACAGTAATATTTTCGGTGAGTGGCTTTGATAATTTGAACTTACGATATATTTTATCGTTATCCCAATCTGAACTACCTTTTTGTTTTAATTTAACATCAAAACGAAAACCAGTTTTATCACATAAATCTTCATATGATACAATGTCACCATCTTCCTCAAGTTTATCGAGAACCTTAACGTAACCTTCACGGTCAAAACCGTATGGTACTTCAGTGATTGTCATTGTTGTTTTGGTTGGTTTACTGAAAACACCATTAACAGAATACTTATCTTCGATAGAATCATATGTAACTGTACCATTGAAATCAGGAAAGGACACTGGAAGTCTTCTCGATATGTTACCACTCGACAAGTATTCATCGCAAGCACGAGAGAGATCGTTTTTTGATCGCGGAAGAATGTTTGTTGCGAAACCAGTTGCAATTCCTTTAGTTCCATTTGCCAATACCAAAGGAATAACTGGCAGGTAGAATGCTGGCGGCTCATGCTCAGGATCATTATGTTCAGGTGACAATTCCAAATCTTTGATATATGTTTTGAAATTTTCATGGACACGAGTATATACATAACGTGCCGCACCAGGTTCTTGAACAAGTCGAGTACCAAATGACCCACGGCCTTCAACTAAACAAATATTGTTATTCCATGTTGCTGCCATCAATTGACCGGCACCTGCCGCTGATGTTTCACCGTGATTGTAGCCGTAATCAGAAATGATACCAGCAACAGCAGATACCTTTTTGAAATCTGATTTAGAGTTTAGCAATGAGGAGTACAAATAAAACCGTTGTACTGGTTTCAACCCATCAATCATATTTGGGATTGCTCTCGACTCAACCGTATACATTGCAAATGATAACCATTCGTTTTTAGCAACGGCGCTAATTGGGTATTGGTGTTGATCTTCAACAAAATCTAAAACGCTCATAGTAATTCCTTTATGATTCTATCCATTCTACAACATTAAACCTGGTTTGTCAACCGATAATTACAGTACACCATCCAACCTTCATAAGCAAAGTATGCCATGATGGGTCCAATGAATGGTGCAAAGAATAGGTTGAGCATTATCCATGCAAACAAAATAGCTAACAATATGTCATACCATAAAATCATGCGAACATATACTCCTTACGCAAGGTTGAGTCTTTACCGAACATCATTTGGAATACTGATGCATCATCAACCGTAACCGTATCATAAACCGGTTTATTAATAATGGTATCATATTCATCTTCGGTCAAGCTGCCTAGGCCTTTGATATAACGGTGCTTCCAATTTGTTTGTTCTTGTTTGAACTTTGAAGCATCTTCATATGTGTAGAACCATTTAATGTCTTTGCCTTTAGTTGAAATCATAATTGGAGTACGTGTGATTTTAACACGTTTCTCAGATAACAACCGCGGCCAAAATTTGTAAAAGAATGCAATCAGCAACGGACTGATGTGGCCAATACCATCGTGGTCAGCATCGGTTAATGTTGCAATTGATTCATATGACATATTATCAATAGAATTTGGATTGTTAATGTCGAGGTTTAGAACCGCAACCAATTCTGACAATTCTTTGTTCTTTAGCACATCCGCAGGTTTCATATCCCACGTGTTCATAATAACACCACGCAATGGATATGCACCAACCGTATCAGGATCACGTACTTTGAGTAAGAAACCCATTGCCGAGTCACCTTCAACAATTTTCAGTGTTGAGTTTGGTTTGTTAGCAGAGATGTGCTTTGCAACTTTGACTTTTCTCAAATTCTTTTGAGCAATTGTAGCGGCACGTTTATCAGCAGCCTGTTTCTTTGCAAGCTGTGCTTCGATAATTGGTTCAATAATTGACGGTGTTGCCATGATCTTACGAGCAAAGAATAAAGCATCTTTTACGTTTGCTTCTGTGTAGTGTTCTTTGACATTACCCATTGGGTTTGTTAACCGTTCCTTTGTTTGAGAATCAAACTTTGGATTGGTGAAGTTTCGAGCAAACATAACCATGGTCAAACCATTTTTAATTGTCATATTACCGACTTCAATACGGTGTTTCCGTTTAATCATAACAGCCAATTGAGTAATTACGTTATGCATTATCCAATCAACATAAGTACCACCTTGACGAGTATTCACACCATTAACAAATGAGTTTGAACGGAACCCATCAACTGAACCCGCAAAGAAAAAGGATAAGTTGTATGATTTCTCAATGATAACATCACTGCCATCTTTTACAAACATATCGGCATATTTTTTGAGGTTGTTGACCTTAATACGTTTCTTATTAAACGAAAACGAGATCTCAGGAAATGCCATTTGCAATGAAATCAACCGATCTTCAAGTAATACAATTGTATCAAGTTCAGAAAGGTTATTAACTTCAAACAAGTCAAAGTCAGGTATAAATGATACCTCAGTACCATTGCCTTCACGTTGACCATTCTTTTCATTAATAGTCTCGGCACCGTTCTTACATTCAACAATAAGCATATTGTTATTTGACCAAGTCTTACCGACAAATTTCTTTGATAGGAAATTGGTTGCCGCTGAACCGACACCGTTTGTACCGATTGTTACGCGTTCATCATCAAACGATGTACCAGCATTAACTCTTGTCCATGCCGCAGTTGCTCGAGCAATTTTTGTATCGGATGTTTCATCGTACACCAGTTCTTGTGGAATACCACGACCGTTGTCCGTAACGATTACTTTATCATCGGTCACAGATACATTAATACGGTTTGCGAATTTGAAATTTGTACGAATTGCTTCATCAAGTGAGTTGTCGAGTATCTCATCAATCATTTTTGACAATGCAGGTACGTATGTGGCATTTTTCCACTCACCGAGAACAAACCGCTCAACCTGTTCTTTTGCACTTGAACCCATATACATTCCGATACGTTCACGGACGTGTTGGCGAGCAGTTAAAATTTTAAATTGTTCAGACATATAGAATCATTCCTTAGTTATCTTATACCATACTAACAAAGTTTTCAGAACTTGTCAACTACTTTTTTGTTAGGTAAATCATAAACTCGCCCCGCATGGCATGAATATCAGCATCATTCCATATCCGAGTTTTCATTGTATCTTCCATGAAATTCATATCAAATTGCAATGTATCAATAAGGGGTCGAAGAAATTGTTCTCTAAATTTAATGAATTTTTGAGGACCATCAGTTGATGCTCGAAGGTGACACTCAACCGCAATGTGTTTTACATTATTAATACAGAAGTCGAGATTTTCCTTTGATAAGACATCATATTCTCCGCCTTCGCAATCAATTTTAAGATAGTCGATTTTATCAATATTGAATCTGTCAAGGAAATATGCAAATGATTTTACTTCAAACTCATCGGTATAAAATACGTTATCAGTATGACCCATTTCTGAACCAATTGCGTATGGGATAGGTACAACTTTTTGTTCAGGCTCGTCTATTACATACTGCCATGTATTATTTACGATTGCTTTTAAAAATTTTGGGTTAGGTTCAATCGCATAAACCTTTTTAGCACCTCGGTCGAGAGCATGGGCAGTAAACATACCAACGCATGCTCCTACATCCACACATATATCACCGGGTTGTACCTTATACCACCATTCATAATCTTTTCGGACAAAAAATTCTCTATGCATTGTAGCTACGCTTACCATACACAAATCACTCGTATCCATAAATAAATTCAATGCTTTGCCGCTCATTATTGTCTCCTATATTATAAGTTGCCAATCCAATGGCTGCAATCATCACACGGGTCGTCCCACAAATATACGGGCTCCATGCACTTTCCACTTTTGGTTGTTGATGTTGGCTATTTATTATAAATACTCATACTAACTGATTCTATATAAATGTCAATAGGAAAATACCATGCAAACAAATTATCTTGATCCAACCTCCTTTAAGGTTGCAGTTTCACGCCTTCCAAATGTTGAGTTTTTTACTCGACGAACAATTATCCCAGGTGTTACAATGTCACCCGTGGCACGGCCATCACCTATTAGGAATTTATATGAGACCGCGGATCGACTCGAATATGCTGAACTTGATCTAAGTTTTGTGGTTGATGAAAATATGGCAAATTATCAGGAAATCCTATATTGGATGGAATCATTAGGCAAATCAGAAACGACTGATCAGTTTGCTCGTTTGGAAAAAGCAGATGAAGGCATCGTATCCGATGTTACTATTATTGTCGAGAACAGTAATAAAAACCCAAATATGCTGTTTACGTTTACCGATTGTTTCCCAACAATTTTATCACCGTTAAGCCTTGATATAACACAACAAGATATTGTATATCCCGAGGCAACAGTTACAATGAGACATAACGGATTTAAACTCACACAAGTTAGTTGACAAAATTCTAATTCTGTGTTAGAATCATATATGATTGAAATAGTGAGGTAAAGAATGAGTACTGATGATATAAGTGCGTTATGGTCGGTTGACTGCAAAATTGACGAAACAAATTTAGCCGGTGAATCAAAAAGAATTCCTGAGCTACATAACAAGTATTACAATTTATATTACAAAGAAGCACTTAAAGTTAAAAAGCTTAAGGCTGATTATAAAGAATTGGAAATGGCAAAGACTGAATGGTTTGATGGTTCTATGGCAATGGAAGATTTAGCCGAGCGAGGTTGGAAACCATACCAAAAGAAAATTATTAGACAGGATATGAATAAATATCTACAAGCGGATAAGGATATTATTAATTTAAGTTTAAAAATTGATTATCATTCTGCACGTGCTAACTTTCTTGAAGATATTATTAAAACCATTCATAGTAGAAATTTTATTGTAAAAAATATTATTGATATTATGAAATTCCAAGCAGGAGATTATTAATGACAGAAATTACTAATGTATATGGGCATCCTGCTATTTACCCAAATTCTGAAAACATTAAACCTCCATTGGAAAAAGAACGGCTTCGTGTGGTTGAAGCAGCTACACGCACTGAACTTGAACTCAATCAAATCAAAGAAATTGAAGAACGGGTTGAAGAGATAAATACACTCAAACAACAGGCAATAGCCCGCTATGACCCATACGGTAATGCTGTTCCTATTGCTCATACTGAAGGTGAATTTGTAAATATTGAAGTATAGGATGATATGACTGAAATTGTTAATGTAGAACCAATTAATGCGGTTCATATGAAAGTAACTGCTGATCCGTCAACACGGCAAGAGATTATGAATTATTTCTCGTTTCGACCTGACGGCTATCAATTTGTGCCTTCATATAAGAACCGTGTGTGGGATGGATATATTCGTTTGTATCAACCAATGCGTCCTACGTTATATGTAGGTCTATTATCTTACCTCCAAAAATTCTGTGAAGATCGAGAGTATCAACTCAATATTGATGGTGAGTTATATGACCAAGAACCTGTTCCTGATGATTATGGATACGAAATTGCTCGTGAGATCAGCTGTAAATTTGAACCACGTGATTATCAAAACGAGTACATTGTAAATGCTATTCGTAATAACAGATCACTTTCAGTATCACCAACCTCCTCGGGTAAATCGTTAATAATCTATTTACTACAACAACATTATCATCAAGCATATGGTCACCGTACTTTGATTATTGTTCCGACAATTTCATTGGTATATCAGATGCAAGGTGACTTTGCAGATTATGGTTGTGATCCTAAAGACATCTATACAATTAAAGGTGGTGTGGATAAGAACACTAATGCACCTATTGTTATATCAACATGGCAGTCACTCATTAAATTGCCGAAGGCATGGTTTGACCAATTTCGTGTTGTCCTTGGTGATGAAGCTCACTTGTTCCAGGCAAAATCACTCACTAAGATTATGGAAAAGTTGACCGACTGTAAATATCGCCATGGATTTACCGGTACATTGAAAGCATCAGAATCAAAAACACACCGACTTGTTCTTGAAGGATGTTTCGGGCAGGTAAAGAAATTTGTATCAACAAAAGATTTGATGGACGCAGGTACTGTCGCTGACTTTAATGTTAAGGCAATTGTATTGAACTATACACCTGAGACCAAAAAGGATTTCAGAAAAGCATTGAGATCTGTTCAAGATACAAGCCGTAAGTATCCCGCAGAACGTGAGTTCATTATTAATAACAATAAAAGAAATATATTCATTCGGAACTTACTTTGGTCACTTAAAGATCAGAATAATCTTGTATTATTTGATCTCGTTGAAAAACATGGTAAAGTGTTAGAGCCACTCCTTCGGAGAGACGACCGTTGCTTGCATTTTGTATATGGTGGAACTAAAGGTGATGAGCGTGAGCGGATTAGAAATCTCGTAGAAAATGATCCAGTTAAACAGCACGATATCCTTGCATCCTATGGTGTATTTTCGACTGGCGTCAACCTTAAGAAACTCGATAATGTGATATTTGCATCTGGTTCTAAATCTGAAATTAAAGTATTACAATCAATTGGACGCGCACTCCGTAAGGGTAATGATGCGGACAAGGCAACACTATATGATATTACCGACGATTTATCTTCAGGATCATTTGAAAACTATACTCTGAAACATTTCCGCAAACGCATTGAAATATATGGATCCGAACAATTTAATTATAAAATTTATACTGTTAACATATAATATTGTTTATAGAGCATAAATGCTATTATACACAGTCTGGAATATTTGTCAATAGTTAATTTCAGTTATGTTAGAAAAAAAATCCATTGACAATACCACAGAGTTGCGATATATTAAAACTAATCTCAGTAAAGGAGGATACCGTAATGGGAAAACCTACGAAACCTCGTAAGAAAAATTACGTCAACAATAAAGACTTATATGAAGCATTGATTGCATACAAAGGACGGATTAAAGAAGCAGAGGACAGTGGTGATGAAATTCCACGTGTTCCTGACTATATCGGCAAATGCATTTATCAGATCGCAACACGATTGGCAACTAAACCAAATTTTAGTGGCTATTCGTATAAGGAAGATATGATTAGTGACGGTATTGAGAATTGTCTACAATATATTAATAACTTTAATCCTGAGAAATCTCAAAACCCGTTTGCTTACTTCACACAAATTATTTGGTTCGCATTTCTACGCCGTATTCAAAAAGAAAAGAAGCAAATGTATATTCGTTTTAAATCATCTCAACAAATGCTTGCATCAGGTGGTACCTATACAGGTGAAGATGTAACTCTTAACTTAACAACAAATGCTGATTATATGAACTCGTTCGTTCAGGATTTTGAAGATAAGTTGGCTAAGGATAAAGCGAAAAAGAAATGAAAATAGCAATTATTACTGATATGCACATTGGTGTACGTGGTGACTCTAAAGTATTTCTGGATCATCAGGAAAGGTTCTTTAATGAAGTATTCTTTCCGTATATTGATGAGCACAACATTAAAACAGTACTCGATTTAGGTGATACGTTTGACCGACGCAAGTTTGTTAATTACGTTACGCTTGACCGTGCTAAAAAGATGTTTTTTGACCAGCTAGCAAAACGTGAGATTGAATACCACGCAATCGTTGGTAATCATTCGGTATACTATACAAATACAAACGAAATCAATTCAATGCGGTTGTTACTTCAAGAATATAGCAAGTTCCATATTTACGAAAGTAAACCTGTTGAGTTGACATTTGGCTCAACCGATGTTATAATGGTTCCATGGATTACAAAAGATAATTCAGAAGACACTATGACTACAATGGCAGAATCAAAAGCAAATATTTGTATGGGTCACTTTTCAATCCAAGGATTTGAAATGCTCAAAGGAGCTATCAATGACCACGGGTTGACGCGTGAAATCTTTACACATTTTGAACAAGTATACTCAGGACACTTTCATCATCCATCAGAATATGGAAATATCAAATATCTTGGTGCACCATATGAAATGACTTGGTCGGATTATGAAGGTCGACGTGGTTTCCGTGTTCTTGATACTGAAACACGTGAGCTTGAATGGGTTCTTAATCCATATGCGGTATATAATAAAATTGACTATGATGATACCGATATGACAATTGAAGATATTGCTAACCTTGATGTTTCGGCAATTAAAGATACATACATTAAAGTAATCGTAAAGACAAGATCAAATCCGTATATCTATGATCTGTTTATGAATAAGCTTACCGACTCGGGTGCTGCCGATGTAAAAGCAATTGAGGACTCGTTAAACCTTGAAGATGCAGGAGTTGATGAGATCCTAGATGAAACAAAAGACACAAAGGATATTTTACATCAATATATTGAATCAATTGATACAAGTGTTGATAAAGGAAATATTCTTAAAGTAATTGATGAGTTATATATTGAGGCACAGCAGATAGCATGAAGATTGTATTTAAAGAAGTTCGTTATAAAAACTTGTTATCTTCGGGTAATTCATGGACGGTTATTCCATTAAATCTCAGCAGAACCACACTTATTAGTGGTACAAACGGTAGCGGTAAATCAACATTACTTGATGCTATCGTATTTGGTTTGTATGGCAAAGCATTCCGTAAAGTTAATAAAGCACAATTGATTAATAGTATTAACGGCCGTGAAACTGTTGTTGAGATAGCATTTCAGATCGGTCAGAATAACTTTATGATCCGTCGTGGTATTAAGCCAAATATCTTTGAGATATGGAAAAACGGTGAAATGATTAATCAGGATGCTGCCTCACGTGACTATCAGGCATATCTTGAACAAAACATTTTAAACTTAAATTATAAATCGTTTAATCAAATTGTTGTATTGGGTTCAGCAACATATGTTCCTTTTATGGAATTACCTGCTCATACACGCCGTGATATTATTGAAGACCTATTAGACATTCAGGTATTCAGTACAATGAATTTATTACTTAAAGATAAAGTTAATTCAAACAAAGAACAGATCACTGAAAACAGTTATCAAATGGATTTAACCGAATCAAAATTGAGCCAAGCAAAGGAACACAATGCATCAATTCGTAAAATTCGAGAAGCTGAAGTGGACAAAGTTCGGCTTAAAATGTCCGAGCACATTGCAAAAATTGAAGGAGAAACAGAAAGCATTGGAATTCTCCAGGATAATATTACAACCCTCACATCCACAATATCCGATAAAGCTTCCCAAAAGTCTAAATTGGAAAAAGCAAAAAGCATTAGGCGAGATCTCGAATCATCACTACGTGGACATGCAAAAGAATTAGCATTTTACCATGACCATGATAATTGCCCAACCTGTAAGCAAGGTATTGAGCATACGTTTAAAGAAAACATTATCACTGAAAAAAGTAAAAAGCAAACTGAAATTGAAACAGCGTTGGTGCAACTTGCAGAAAAGGCAAAAGAATATACTGATAGGATTGAAGAGATCTCTAAGGTTGAGGATGTAATAACCGACCTAAACTTGACTATTGGTGAACACCGTGCTACTATTAAAATGTCAAAATCTGCATTGGTATCATATAAAAATGAATTGACACAAGCAGAGGCTGAACTCGAAGAAGTTGATACTTCAAAGCTGCAGCAATATGCCGACGCACTTACCAATTATGAGGTTGAGCAAACCGATCTGTTTAACCATAAAGAAGTACTCAATATTGTTCAAACAATGCTACGTGATGGCGGTATTAAAACGCGGATCATCCGTCAATATATTCCAGTAATGAATAAACTGATTAATAAGTACCTTGGTGCCTTTGACTTGTTTGTTGACTTTCAACTTGATGAAAATTTTAATGAGGTTATCAAATCAAGGTTCCGTGACCAATTCTCGTATGCTTCGTTTTCTGAAGGAGAAAAGCTACGTATTACCTTATCAATTATGTTAGCATGGCGTTCAGTTGCCAAACTACGCAATTCAGTTTCAACCAATCTATTGTTACTTGATGAAACACTTGACGGTGCACTCGACTCGGTAGGTATTGAAAATCTGATTGATACATTACACAATCTTAATTCAGATGATAATATTTTTGTTATTAGTCATCGGGGTCATCAGTTTGGAGACAAGTTTGATTCCCATATCCGTTTTCAGAAAATAAAGAATTTTAGTGAGATCACAGCATGAATATAAAAACACTCCATAACGGCATGTCAGTTAATGGCATTAATGATTTAAAAACATCACTAACCTTATATGATGAATTCTTTGTTAAGAACACATATGACTGGTGGTACAAGGTACAGCCTGGTGATATTGTTATGGATATCGGTGCTTGTAATGGTATGTTTACCTGCAAAGCACTGGATCAAGGAGCAGCAAAGGTATATGCTGTAGAGCCAAACCCTATTCTTATTGAAACCATTTTTCATAATGCTATGCCGCATATCGTAAATAAAAAGACAAGCCCTCTGTCTGTTACGAATGCGTTTGTCGGTGGAAATATTGAAAACGGGTTTGGCGACTTTGATAAAGGTAGTGTTCCTATGTTATCATTTAAAGAATTGATTAAACGCCTTGAAATACAATACCTAGATTATCTTAAAGTTGATTGCGAAGGTGGCGAGTTCAATATGTTTAATGAGGAGAATTGGGATTTTCTATCAAATAACGTAAAACACATTGCAATGGAAGTGCACCTTGATGCATCACCGTCTGCACCTGATATGTTTATCAAAATGAGAGAAAAGCTACTACCAAAATTACAACAGGCAGGATTTCAATTGAATTTCCTTAAACCTGAACATAAAACAAAGATGTGGAATGATTCGTGGATCAAAGGCAAATGGCCAATCGGTTGGGGTTCCTGTTGGATGATATATTTGACAAAAAAGTAGTTGACAGAAACGGAAATCTGTTATAGTATGGACATAACATTGAAAGGATATCCATGTCTAATTTTTACACCTCAGTTGAGCGTTTCGGTAATACCATCCTATGGCGCGGTTATGAAAACGGTAAACGGTTTGAACGCAAAGTAAAGTATCAACCAACTCTGTATATCACCACACAACAAAAAGAATCAGAATACCAGTCACTGTTTACAAAGGCACCAATCAAGCCAATGTTGCAAGATAGTATGAAAGATGCCAAGGAGTTCACCGAAAAGTATAAAGGTGTTCACGGACTTGAGATATGTGGTAATACAAATTATGTTTCACAATTTATTCAAGAAAAGTATCCTAATGAAATTAAATTTGATCCAACGCTCATTAACATTGTCAGTTTTGATATTGAGGTGGATATTGCTGATGGGTATCCTAACATGGATACTGCGGACAAGGAAATCACTTCCATCGCATATAAATCTTCAAAGTCAAACACATATCACTTGCTCGGCCGAAAAGAATATGATAAGCACAAGACCTTAACTAATATTGATACTGATGATATTCTGTGGATGCAGTTTGATACCGAAGAAGCATTACTCAAACGGTTTATTAGTATATGGGTAAATGACTATCCTGATATTGTTACAGGTTGGAATGTTGAATTCTTTGACATTCAATATATTATTACTCGTATGAAAAACCTATTAGGTGAAGAAAAGGTTAAAGAATTGTCACCATGGCGTTCGGTCCGACCGTATTCCCGCGAGTTCTTTGGTAAAGATCAAGGATCATATCGTATCAGCGGAATTACCATTATCGACTATATGGATGCCTTCAAGAAATTTGGTTACAAGTACGGCCCACAAGAATCATGGAAACTTGACCATATTGCATACGTTGTGCTTGGTGAAAAGAAAATGGATTACTCTGAATACGGTAACCTAACTAATTTGTATGAGCAAAATCCTCAACTATATCTCGACTATAACCTTAAAGATACTTGGCTGATCCAACGGTTTGAAGATGAAACATCATTACTTGAATTGGTTATGACCGTTGCATATGGCGGCGGTGTTAACTATGGTGATGCATTTGGTACAGTTGGTATTTGGGAAACAACCTTGTATCGTAAACTGATTAAAGAAAAACGTATCCCACCAATCAAAGGTGGTCCAGGTCAACGTGCTGGAGAATTGGTTGGCGGTTATGTAAAAGATCCTAGAGTTGGTATGCACCCATGGATTGTATCATTTGATTTGAACTCACTGTATCCGCACTTGATGCTACAATATAATATGTCACCTGAAACCTACCTTGAGGATGAGCGTGAAAACGTATCACAGGATATGGTATTGAGTGGTAAATATCAATCAAGCCGTGAGAATATGTCCGTTGCTGCCAATGGTGCTTGTTTTACTAATGAGCATATCGGCATTATTCCTGAAATCATTAATGAGTATTATGGTAATCGTAAGATCATCAAAAAAGAAATGCTCGGTGTTGAACAAGAACTCGAGAATGCAACCGATCCTGCTATCAAAGAACAATTGAAACGTAAAGCAAACCAATTACATAACTCACAGATGGCTATCAAAATTAGTATGAACTCACTATATGGTGCTATGGCAAATGTTTACTTCCTATATTATATTAACGATATGGCTGAAGCAATTACAACCTCAGGTCAATTGTCTATTCGGTATGCTCAAAAGTCAGTAAACAATTATCTCAACAAGATCCTTAAAACTGATACTGACTATATCGTATATATTGATACCGACTCAATCTATGTTGATATGGCACCGATTGTAGAATCAGCATTTGGTACTGTTGATGTTGACCGCAAGAAAGGTGAGGAGTTCCTCGACAAAGTTTGCCAAATGAAAATTGAACCAGTGATTGATGCTGGTTATGAAGAACTCGCAAAGAAGATGGGCGCCTATCGCCAAGCAATGGGTATGAAACGAGAAAAGATTACTGATAAGTCGGTGTTTATTGCTAAGAAACGGTACATTATGAATACACTGAATTCCGAAGGTGTTCACTATGAAGAGCCAAAGATTTCAGTTACAGGTTTAGAATCAGTACGCTCATCAACACCTGAGGTATGCCGTGAGAAACTCAAAAAATCATTCAAAGTTATTATGAATGAAGGTGAAGAAGCAATGCAGCAGTTCATCCAGGATTTCCGTGAAGAATTCCGAACACTTAATCCTGAAGACATCGGACGTAACAGCGGTACCGATAACATTGATAAGTACAAAGTAAAAGGTTCTTATAAGAAAGGTTGTCCAATGCACGTTCGTGGTTGTATTCTATACAACAATCATCTCAAACAGCTAGGACTAAATAAACGGTATGACTCAATTGCTGGTGGTGACAAGATCAAGTTTGTTTACTTGAAAATGCCAAATCCTATCCGTGAAAACATTATTTCGTTTCCAGGAGCATTACCTAAAGAATTTGAGTTGACAAACTACATTGACTATGATAAACAATTTGAAAAGGTGTTCCTCAGTCCGATTGGATCAATCCTTGATGCGATTGGTTGGAATGCTGAAAAAATTAACACACTTGAAGATTTCTTTGGATAAAGGTAACACCATGAACAACACAAAGCTTAATACACTTGAGGCAGCATGGCGGTATCAGAATACTGTTGTGGAAGCACTCGAAGCCGAAAATGCACCAGACAAATATATAACTATTGCTAAAAAGAAACGGCTACAAATCAAAGATAAGATTGCAATTTTAAAAAATGAGGTACTAAATAATGACTGATTGGGTAAACGATATCTATATGATGCATAACAAATTTGGTGTGCGTGATTGGTTTGAAGAAAACAAAGATAATAAGGAATTGATGCGTAAGTATCTTATGTTCCGTTTGCTAATGTGTCAGGAGGAACTTAGTGAAACACTTACTGCATATAATAATGGAGATTCTGAAGAGATCGTTGATGGTCTCATTGACCTTTGCGTTTTTGCTATTGGCACTCTCGACGTATTTGGTGTTGATGCTAATGACGCTTGGGATCGTGTTTATAGTGCTAACATGGCAAAAGAGCCTGGAATTAAGCCGGGGCGTCCTAATCCGTTTGGGCTTCCAGATCTATTGAAACCTTCTGGATGGACAGCACCTAGCCACGAAGGTAATCATGGTAATTTAGATAAAGCGCTGTAAGTTTTACACTACTGTCACAAAACTTTAAAGTTTCTTTAATAAATAATTTAAGGCAAAGTGGTAAAGACTTTGTCTTTTTTAATGCGAGCGACGGGGTAAAGCCGTCAAGCAAAAGGAGAACTAAATGAAACTATTAAGCTTAATGGTTGCTATAATAGCAACTGCCACTATGGCAACTGCACGTGACCAAGTTCACGTAGCTGGATCTTCAACAGTATTACCCTATGCAGCAATTGTTGCAGAGGCTTTTGGAGAAAACTTTGACTTTCCAACACCAGTAATCGAATCAGGTGGCTCAGGTGCTGGACGTAAAAGACTATGTGAGGGTGTTGGCGCAAACACTATTGATATAGCAAACTCATCATCACACATTAAAGATTCAGATATTGCACGGTGTGCTTCAAATGGTGTAAGTGAGCCAGTTGAAGTTCGTATTGGATATGATGGTATCGTATTTGCAAGCCGCTTAGAAACTAAAGGGTTTGAAAACATTACACCTATGCATATCTATTTGGCAATTTCAAATAAATCAAATGCAGAAAACTGGAAAGAAGTAGATCCAAACTTTCCGGATCGTCCAATCAAAACATTTATTCCAGGTACCAAGCATGGTACACGTGAAGTGTTTGATAAGAAGGTTATGGTATCAGGTTGTAAATCAGCCGGTTCATATGACTTGTTCTTTAAACAGAATGGTGGAGATAAAAAGAAAGCCGAAAAAGAATGTATGAAAGTTCGTACTGATGGTGTAAGCATTGATATTGATGGTGACTATACTGAAACCTTAAATCGTTTGAAAAATAACCCAGAAGGTATTGGCGTGTTTGGTCTATCATTCTTGTTGAATAATACAGATTCAATCTATGCTGCAAATGTAAATGGTGTTGCGCCTTCAACTGAAACAATTGCATCTGGTGAGTATCCAATCTCTCGCCCTTTGCAGTTTTATGTAAAAATGGAGCATATTGATTTTATTCCTGGTCTTAAGGAATATATCCAGTTCTTTGTTTCTGATGATATGGCTGGTCCCGATAGCCCTCTTGCTGAATATGGACTAGTAAGTGATCCTGAGTTGGCAGCCACCCAAGAAATGGTTGACAATTTTTAATTTAAATAATAATCGGATAGGCGGAATGTAAAGTTTCGCCTATTTTTTAACGGAGGAAAATAAATGGAACTACTTACAATGTGGAGTCTTATTGGATTCCTGCTTGCTGCATATGCAGTTATAGCAAACGATTCAGTACAAACGCTCGGTACTTGGATGGCATCAAACAATGAAAGATTTAATTATAAGGTATTATGGGCCGCGGCATCCGCTGTTTTGTTATATACACTCTGGTATGGGTGGTATATGAATGGTGGCGATATATCTTACGGCCGTTTGAATAAGATCCCATTCCAAGAAGTACAATGGTATCACGCCGCGGCACCTGCTATTCTTGTTTTATTAACACGAATGGGTGTTCCGGTTTCAACATCGTTTTTGGTCTTATCAGTATTTGCTTCAACCTTTGTGTTGGAAAAAATGCTTATGAAATCAATTATGGGTTATGGTGTAGCCGCGGCATTTGCTTATGCTGTGTGGTTTGCTATCCATAAGTATTTTGGTAAATGGTACGACGAAACTCAACCAGTATCTGAAGGTAATAAAAAGTTTTGGCGTATTGCCCAATGGGTAGCAACAGGTGGATTATGGTTTACTTGGTTATCTCACGATATTGCTAACATTGCGGTATTCCTACCACGTGCCATTCCAGTAGATCTAATGGTGTTTATCAGTATTGTGTTTATTGGCGGCTTGTTCTTTATGTTTAGAGAAAAAGGTGGTAAGATCCAAAAGATTGTTTTGGAAAAGCATAACACTCGATACGTACGATCGGCGACATTGATTGACTTATTCTATTGGCTATGCCTGTATTTCTTTAAAGAACTAAATGATATTCCTATGAGTACAACATGGGTATTCGTTGGTTTGCTCGCAGGCCGTGAACTTGCAATGGCAACGTACTTTGGTAAAAAGAAAACAAAATCTGTATTCCCATTAGTTGCTAAAGACTTTGGTAAGATGATGGTAGGACTTGGAGCTTCAGTTGCTCTTGTATTATTGGTCCATTATGTTATTAATCCTACATAACATTATGTTTCATTAATGCGATGTTAACGGTAACATTATAAATAGTGGGATCTTCAGACATAAATATTATTTTATAGAGGAGGTCCCACAATGTGCAGTCCATTTGTACGTAAAGAAGCCAACCGAATGAATTGGATGATAAAGGGTCAGTTGATTGACCGAGCCGAAAGTGATAAAACAGTCGAGTATATCTATGACTCATATTTCAAAAGGTTGTGGAATAACAATGAAAACTATATCCACGAAACCGGTTTTGAACAAGCCTGGAAAATCCGTGAAGCAGAAATGATAAATGAAGATGTTAAAAGAGTTGCAGTCCTTGGAGGACACTTCGATTAACAAGAAAGTATATTATGGAAATAATGAGATCCCACCCTCATAATACAGTATCATTTGATGGGACATATTATATAAAAGAATTTAAACACCATCGGCACCATTTAAATGAAGAATGGGCAATGCTATATGATGGCTTATATAATAAATTTCCCGACATAACACCAGAACTTATAGACTTTGTACCAGGCAAGAAAATTGTTATGGAAGCGGTTGAAGGTTTGACTCCACAGCAAATTAAATATGAGCGGTCGAGTGAAACTATACTTAACGATTTAAAAAAGTTACTTAGCATATCACAAAAAATCACCTCAGCATTTGCCGAATATTCTTTGGATCTTAAGGATACATATTACTGCTATCACTATGACTTAAACCCTGGGAACCTTATCATACAAGATTTGGATAAACTTAAGTTCAAATTTATTGATATTGATTCTATCAGGTTTGACTATGCCTTTATGCGTCAAAGTTTATTTGATACATGGATTGCTGATATGTATTCCGAGTATAGATGTATGAAACTTGCGGAAGGACAAGCATGGGATACTTTTTTTACCGCGGTGAGGAATTAATTTGGTTTAAAAAGAAATTAACTATTGACATTTAGTATAGAATCAGTTATATTGTTTATATAAGGTAAACAAAGGAAAAACCAAATGTCAAGAATTACACATCTTCATAACGGCGCAATGATTAAAGCCGACGTAATTGAAAGCTTTGACAAAGCAATCCGTGACGACTTTAATCTTCGTCCTGGTTTTGGCTCAACTGATTTTTGGAATTTTGTTGAGTCTGATATGTATATGGACTTATCTGGTGTGTATGCTTCATCTTATATTGATGAATGCTTTGCCACCTTGGCAGAAATTGAAGTTTTAGGAGTATAATAATGGAACCTTGGATTCAAGAAACCCGCAATGGCTTTGAAATAGCCGAAGAAGAAATGAACCGTATTGAAGCTATGCCTGTTCAAGGTGAGCAATCAATAATGGTTCAACGTGACATGAAAGCATGGGCTGTTGAAAAAGGCGTTTGGCTATCCGAACACTATAAAAATATTATTGTTCTTCATGCTATTGACCGTGGATGGCTTCAAGAATATTCAAATGGTATGGAGGTTGTAGGATGAGGTATTGCGCAAAATCAAACACCTTTGAATTTAAAGGCCGTGTGTATGATGTAGAATTTGGTTCTGATGATACACGTCATGGAGGGCCTTTTGACCGCGGCTCAGCGGATAGTTACTATGGGCGCGGTTATCGACCTCATTACTATGTTGGTGATACTGGAATGTCTGAAGCCGTTGCTGAGCTGACTGATATTGAAAAAGATGCGTACTATGCTGGGTATGAGTATAATGAAGAAATCGTTCGAGATTTTAAAGATTGGGGTTAATTTCTTTTTAACTTAAATTAACCATTGACATTTGTTGTCGAATCAGTTATATTAGAATCAACAACAAAAGGAAAACACCATGAACTATTCAGTATATCAAATTCAAATGACTCGTGAAATCGCCGACAAAGTAAACGCAGGCGAAACTGTACCAGCATTTGAAGCTCGGAATAAAATGAATCTTGACTTTGCTGGTCACAAAATTGGTGGTTTGGCAGACGAGGCACTTACTGCCGGGTTTTATACTCACGTTGCTAACATTGAAGCTGACAGTGCAAACGATGTATTTGAAATTGGTAATATGGGTCCTGAGTCGGCAATCACTCGCTTTTCTCGTATGCACTCACTATCAGTCGGTGATCTTATCGTTGATGAAGAAGGTCAGGTAATTGTTGTTGCTCCTATTGGTTTTGTAGCATTTGCCTTCCGTCCTGAAATGAACAAGGTTGCTGCATAAATAAACTAAAGGAGTTTATAGTGGCAAAAGAATATATAGCAGAACTTGAGATCAGGCTCCCGGATAGAAACGGGGTGCCTGTTCCTGATATTGAAATTAAAGAATGGGGTTTAAGCTTGGGCTGTCATAGCGTTGAGCTTACCGGTACATCTGATGATGGCTTTCGTATATTCACATTTAAAGGAATGAACCGAGAGTCAGTTAGTAATATTGCCGCTCGAGTATCAGCGGTTGATGGAGTAACTTTTGATCCTGATTCAATATATGAAGCTGATACTAATTTTCCTGACCATTTTACTTCTGCTCAAAATGCCATTATCTTTCCATCAAAGTTTGCTGCTGCTGAGTACACATATAGTGAAGAAGGAGACTTTATCGGTGTAGTCCTTGAAGATGGGCGGACATTATCTTCTGGTGATTACCTTGATATATCAGATACTATCATACCAGGTGGTGCTAAAGGAGTTATTAAAGGTAATCCGCATGACTATGAAACTTCATTGGTAACTGATGAAACTTACGTAACTGATGGTGAAAACAATCCACAGATTGAAGATACGCCTGCCGAAGGTATGCCAGGTTGGGAATTACCTAATATTGAAATACCTAACGAATAGCTGTATCATTTAAGTCACTAAAAATAATCAAAAATTTTATTTGGTTGACATTTCCGCAAAATAGTTTATATATATCTAGTAATCGTTGATACAAGTCAACGCATGGATCGGACCGCGGGGCAGTACCGCGCTGCTCCACCATAAACACATTGACAATAATTTTAGTGTGTTTATGATGGGGCAGAACAAGGATCGACGGACGTGAAGAGATGAGAGTAGATTACCGTGTTGGCCTACGTTATTAAGCCAAAAATTTTAATTGCAAATGACAATTATAAACCATCTGGATTTGCCCTAGCGGCGTAATCAAAGGGGGTTGGCCACTTACCTAGCAACAGAAAATGTGGCATATTTTTAACAAACAATAAAGGAAGTAATATGACCAAATTTCTATCAACAACAGCCCTTGTATTTGCGGGTACAGCGGCATTTGCAGATCAAGCAACAACACCAGCAGTCACACTTAGTGGCGAAATTGAAACAGTAATCGCTGAAGGTCTGAATGATAAATGGGGTGCAACTACTTCATTCGGTTTTGATGGCGCTTTGACAAACGGCGCTGCAACAGGTTCAATGGAATTTGTTGTTGACTCTGATAATGATCTAACACTTGACGGTTGGTCAATGGGTACTAATGTTGCAGGAGTTGCAATGTCTTTTGGTGACCAAGGTAACATTTGGTTTGACACAGAATCTGGTGCGACAATTGAAGAACCAACAATGGCAGATGAAAGCTTGTCTCTCGGTGTAGGTAGTGCAACCGTTGCGTTGGCATTCACTGATATTGGTACGGACGTAACTGATATTGCTAACGTACAAGGTGCATACGGTCTGAACGTTGGCATTGCTAATATAACTGCAGCAGGTGATTACAACATTGATTCCGAAGAATGGGTAGTTGGTGGCCGCGCTGATACAGCAGGAATGCTTGACAGTGTTCGTCTAGGTGGTGCCGCAACATACGGTTCTGCGTCAGAGAACATTGCTTTTGAAGCAGATGCTACTGTAATGGGCCTGACTGCATATGTTGCAGGTGACCAGGATGATCTTGCACAAAATATCGGTGGTTCATATACATATGACCTAGGTGGTATTGATCTAAAAGGTGCTGTTGACTATGACATTGATGCAGAAACATATGCACCATCTGTAACAGCGACATTCGCATTTTAAAAAGTAATATTGTATAAATTTTAGACGGGGTGGCATTAATTTGTCACCCCTTTTTTCATTATAAATAACTATATCATACCACGGAGGAAATTTATAATGAGCAACGAGTTGAAAAAATTAACGTGGGATCATCATCAAGCAGCAGAACGGCGGGCATTTGCTCGTAAGCTTTTAAGAGGCGAGTTATCGGACTACGAATATTATATATTCCTGGTCTGCCAATGGCACAATTATACACCACTTGAAAATGCTGTTATTATTCCACCTAATCTCAATGCTATATATCGAGCGGACCGTATCAAAGCTGATATGCAGGAACTCGAAAAACTACACGGATTTGGCCACCCATCGGCATTACCAACATCCGTAAAAGAATACCAAAACCATATTGGTCAACTTACCGAATCTGAAAACAATCATGGTTTGCTTGCCCATATGTATACTAGGCATTTTGGTGAACTACACGGTGGACAAATAATCAAAAAGAAAGCACCGGGCTCAGGTACTATGTATGAGTTTGAAGGTGATAAAGAATTGCTTATCTCAGAGTTTAGAAAACTTCTTGACGATAGCATGGCACCCGAGGCAAAAAAGTGTTTTGAATTTGCCTCAAAATTATTTGATGAATTGTCATAATATAATTGACAATCCAAGTTTTGTGATATAAAATAATACTATAATACAACATATTCTAAGGAGGAATCAAATGCAAGATAACGCATTAGAAGACATTAACCTTAAACCTAAGAAACGTGCAGATCGACTTTCAAGAAGTATCAGCGCAAGGCGAAGGCGGAAAATGTTGAAACAAGTAAGAGAAACGCGCTTACTAAACGCATATGCCAAATTGAAAAGGGCACGCAGAAAGAAATGACACCACTATGGGATCGGCTTAACAGCTATGCTGAATACATATCAAATTCATTTGATAATAAGTTTAAGCGATATGATAACCAAAAATATACTGATGATATGCACTTTCCTGGATGGACTGATACCTTTTGGAATTCAGATCAAATCTACAAAGCGCATTTGAAAACCATTGTACCAGAAAACGGTAAAGGTTTATGGTTGATGCACGTTAACGTATTTCCAAAAGCAAATATTGAATTACCTATTCTTGGGTTTGATATTGTTGCCGGTCCCAAAAAGATTACAGGATCATTTATGGACTTTTCACCATTGTTAGGTTTTGCACATCCTTACCATGATTATATGGAACGGCGAGTTGCTAACCTAGAATGGAATAAACCACGTGAATTACCACCGTGGGCAAAAGAAATCTTTTCAAGTGATATGCTTGCGGTTGGTAATATTAATACTGATGATGAGCTTAATCAGTTTATACAAGTGACAACTGATTTGGTAGATTATTATCTCGACAACCTTGATGATAACACATTTTACAGTCGGCGTGAAACAACACCTCTATTAAATAAGTATTGTCAAAATCAAAAGCTTAATCCGCATCTTCATAGATCTATTTTAGCAATGGGTATATCCGAAAAAGATAAAGATGAATATGTAAATAACGTGCTATTCGAGGAGATTTAAATGGCGTTTTTAGTACATCCCTTGCCACCAGTAAACGTATATGTTAAAATGGAATATCTATACGATTTGGATTTCGCTGACGACCGAGGATGGGGTAACTTAACTCCTGGCATTTGGATTAGTGTTAAATCAACTCAATCAAAAGCGTTATATTTTGAAACACTTCTTACAGACTATGGAGCATTATATGATAAATTACCTATATCAGCTTTTGTTTGGAAAGAAGACTTCGATCTTGAAGACCAGCTTCCACTTGATGTTCTTCAGCTTTGGGATTGTTTTGATTACGACCTTACCGTTATCCAAAAGCCAATCTTGTGTAGGTGTGAGTTTTTTGGAAAAGACAAAAAGATGCACGCAGGAGAATACGAATTTACCATAGATAATGCTCACAGAGATAACGCATATCTCGATACTAATTTTTCAGAACACGATCCAGAGCACAAATCATTTAATGTTATTAGACTTGATAATGGTCAATTCGCTGCTCAACCAAACAACAGAGTTATATGGAGAGACAGTTCATTAACACCTGCTAATTTGAAACGACCTGATTTTAAAGTGTGTACTCAAAACTACGCAGTAGAAGATCAACCCAAATGGTCGGTTGGCCACACTGATGAATGGCAATATAAAACAAAAGAGGAAGAAAACGGTTGACAATAAATGGATGTTGTGATAATATTAATATTGTAAGGAATCAAACAATAGCTGAGTTTGATAACCATAGGTATTTAATTACTTTACATTATTGTAAGTCTTGCGGGTCTAAAAAGGCCAGCTCAAACATAACTCATATTAAAAAGGAGAAAACAGATGTATGTTAAACACGTACTAGGCGAACGCAATAAATTGATGTATCGTGCTGAAATTCATAAAGATAATGAAGGAACATATTCTATTCGTTATTTCTCGGAAGCACAAGAAATTAAACGTGAAACTTTTGAAGGAAAATCTATCCACTATGTCGAGGATGCGGCTGATAATTGGATCAGTGGGATTAAGACATTAAATGGATAGCAATAACATACCTGAAATCCGTGGTAATACTTATGGTGTTGAAATTCAAATAAAAGATAGACCTTTTGTGAAAATTAATGGAAACATAGTTTATGAGGACAAGAAAGATGTAATGCTTTTTTGGACAGCCTATAGAATGGGAAGGGACCATAAGAAAAATGAAATTAGACACGCGTTGGGACTTTAGACAAATGATTACACCGCCAAGGTCGCCTGAAAAAATCCACCATGAAATTGCGGACATGCTGGCCAACGGTGTAAATTATATTGATGCGTTAGTTGAATATGCACGCAAGAATAATCTAGAAATCGAGGCAGTTGCTGATATCGTAAAGAAATCATCAATACTTAAAGAGAAACTTAGATCAGAAGCTGTGCAATTGAGATTGGTTGAAAAAGATGATAAAGACATCACAGAGCTTTGCAAATGAGGAAACTTTTCAGCTCTATATAAAATATCTTGCAATGAAAAAACACTTTACCACGGACGGTTATGACTATCAAAAATATCGTGGTAAAGTAAGAGCCAAATTTGAAACATATCGCACACGTAACGATGTTTTCTTCTTTCACAAATTGTCAACTAAGGATGAGCCAATAAATCAATTGTTGGCTAATATGGTTGTTAATCCTAATTCATGGATACGTGATATTGTTGAAGACATTGGTGATGAGCGATACGTTGATTGGCGCAAAAAGATGGATGCGTTAAGTTATACTTTTAAATCTGATTTGAGTAAACTTGACGATAACTACCAAGCAAATTTTGTAACACCAGACGGACAGCATCCGCATATCTTACGTCTATATTTACAAAAGCAAATATCACTTGAGACGTTTACAATAATTACCAATTTATCAAACATTTTTCCTTATTGGGATGATAATTTGGTTGACAAAATCGTTGCTCGTGATATAATTAGATTATCCAAGAAATACAAACCGTTCTTGGAAATAAATGAAAAAAAGTTCAAGGATATCATCCGTGATCGGTTTTTCTGATATAAATAGTTGGTTAACTGATGTTAACTACATTTCGCAACATAAAACGCTATATAAAGCAATATTAAGGAGATACGTATATGACTATGTCATTTGATGCACTCAAAAAGAATCGTTCAAGTTCTTTAAATAAATTGAACCAACAGCTCGACAAGATTTCTCAAAAGAGCTACTCTGATCCCAATGAAGGTAAAATGTGGAAACCAACTCGTGACAAAGCGGGTAATGGTTTTGCTATCATTCGTTTCTTGCCTGCCCCTCAAGGTGAAGAAATGCCATTCGTTCGTATTTGGGATCACGGTTTTCAAGGCCCAACAGGTCTGTGGTACATTGAAAACTCATTAACAACAATCGGTGCGGATGACCCGGTTTCAGAATTTAATTCAAAATTGTGGAACTCAGGTATTGAGTCCGATAAAGAACAGGCACGCAAACAGAAGCGTCGTCTGAAGTATGTTGCCAATGTCCTTATTGTAAAAGACAGCGCAAACCCTGATAATGACGGCAAGGTCTTTATGTACCAATTCGGTAAAAAGATCTTCGACAAACTGAATGATATGATGAACCCTCAGTTCGAGGATGAAACACCAGTAAACCCATTTGATTTTTGGGAAGGTGCAAATTTCCGTTTGAAAATCCGTAAGTTTGAAGGATATCCAAACTATGACAAATCAGAATTTGATTCACCGTCACCTATTGCCGAAGATGATGCAGAAATCGAAGCTATCTGGAACCAACAGCATAAACTGCAAGAGTTGGTTGATCCAAAGAACTTCAAAGATTATAATGAATTGAAAGCAAAGCTACACCGTGTACTTGCTTTGAATGAAGAACCATCTGATCCAACAACTGCTGTTGGTGACGCCGATGATGATCTTGATTTGAGTAGCCTGGGTAATGCAGCAACGTCGGCACCTCAACCGACAATGCCTACCGCAATGCCTGAAACATCATCCACAACCATGTCAATGGACGACGATGATGAAGATCTTTCAATCTTTAAGGAACTAGCAAATGGTTAGTAAAACCTACGAAGAGGTTTTAGACTTTGACTTCGGCTTCAGCTTCATTGATGAAGAGCTTCAGGAAAAAGAAGCTGCTGCCGAGGAAAAAATTCAAGAAGTCAGTAGTGAAAAGCAATCACTCGAGGATCAACTTAATGATGCTAAAGTAGCTGCCGATGACTTTGAATATCGTCTAGAACTTTTATTCAAATCTGTAACACCTTTTCTGGATAATCTATGTAAGAACCCAGATAAGTCAACAATCTATTGGCCCGATAGAGTCGGGAAAATACAATCATATAAAGAAAAACTAATGACGATTGTAGAGGGAAAATAATATGAGTCTTTTAGACAAACTTGTGAAGAATTCTACCATTAAACTGACGGCACAGTTATCTGAGTCAAAAGTTTTTGGTAAGAAAGAAATGGCACCAACACCTGTACCTATGGTAAATGTTGCGCTGTCAGGTCGTGTTGATGGTGGACTATCACCAGGTCTCCTTGTTTTGGCAGGTCCATCAAAACACTTTAAGTCGGCGTTTGCTTTGCTAACAGCAGCCGCTTATTTAAACAAGCATGAAGATGCAATCTTGCTCTTTTATGATTCGGAATTTGGTACACCTCAATCATATTTTGAATCATTTGGTATTGACATGGATCGAGTCGTCCATACACCAATCACCAATGTTGAAGAACTCAAATTTGATGTTACGAAACAGTTGGACGGTATTGAGAAAAAAGATAATGTTTGTATTATCATTGACTCAGTCGGTAACCTTGCATCTAAGAAAGAAGTCGAAGATGCGATGAATGAAAAATCAGTTGCTGATATGTCTCGAGCAAAGGCACTGAAATCATTGTTCCGTATTGTTACACCACATCTTAATTTGAAAGATATCCCACTGATTGCGGTAAACCATACTTATCAGGAAATTGGTTTGTTTCCTAAAGCTATTGTTTCAGGTGGGACTGGTATTTATTACTCTGCTGATGCAATTTGGATTATTGGTCGCCAACAGGATAAGGTTGGTACTGAAATTCAAGGTTATCACTTTGTTATTAATATTGAAAAATCACGCCATGTTAAAGAAAAATCTAAAATTCCAATTAGTGTAAGTTGGGATGGCGGTATTGTGAAGTGGTCTGGTTTGATGGATGTAGCTGAAAAAGGTGGTTACCTCCGTAAACCAAAAGTTGGTTGGTATGAAGCAGTTAACCCAGAAACCGGTGAGGTTATTTCTGAAAAGCTGATGCGTGCCAAAGAGGTTAACGATAACAAAGAGTTTTGGCTAATGATGTTTGAGAAAACTGATCTCACAACATATATTAAAGAAGCCTTTACAATTGGAGCCTCAGGTAGTATTATGCGTGAAGAAACGGATGAACCTGAAGTAATTGAAGATCTTGTTGTGGATACCGAAGAATAACAGTTGACAAGTTCTTACATCTGTAATACAATTAATATTGTGGCGGGTAACTTATTGCTCGCCACAAATCATCTCAACTTATGGATATCCAATGATTGAAAAAACAGTATTAACAAACCTTATATTTAACCGTGAGTATTTTCAAAAGGTATTTCCGTATATTAAATCGGATTACTTTGAGGATGCTAATATCAAAAAGATCTTTGATACATATTCGTCATATGTTGAAGATTACAAAGAACCACCTTCCGTCGAAGCACTCAAGCTGTCCGTTGATAAACGTAAAGATTTGAATGAAGATACCTATAAAGGTGTTATGACTGAAATTGATACAATGGCAATTGATGAGAATACTAACTTTGATTGGTTGGTAGGTGAAACAGAAAAATTCTGTCAAGACCGTGATTTATATAATGCAATTCGTAAAGCAATTTTGGTTGTTGATGGCACTGATAAAGAATTTGATAAAGGTGCCTTACCTCAACTTTTGAGTGACTCACTTTCTGTTAATTTTGATACATCAATCGGCCATGATTACTTTGAAGATTATGACTCTCGATATGACTTTTATCATAAGAAAGAAGAGCGTATTCCATTCGATATTGAATTACTTAACAAGATTACTAAAGGTGGTTTGCCGCGCAAATCTATGACTGTATTGTTGGCAACAACAGGTGGTGGTAAATCATTAGTTAAATGCCATCATGCTGCATCGGCATTGATGCACGGTAACAATGTCTTATACATTACAATGGAAATGGCAGAAGAACGTATCTCTGAACGCATTGATGCTAATATGATGGATGTAACAATTGATGAAGTTTCTGAAACCCCACGTGATGTATTTGCTAAACGTATTAATCGCTTCAAAGGCAAAACAACAGGCAAACTTGTTGTTAAAGAATATCCAACAGGTTCGGCTCACGTTGGTCATTTCCGACATTTGCTAAACGAATTAAAAATGAAACGCAACTTCACTCCTGATATTATCTTTATTGATTATCTAAACATATGTGCGTCGGCACGTGTCAAAGGTGCAGCTGCAGCTAACTCATATACATTAGTTAAATCAATTGCCGAGGAGGTGCGTGGTCTTGCTATGGAATACAATTGTGCCGTTGTTACTAGTTCTCAGTTTAACCGTGATGGGTATGGTAATTCTGATGTGGATCTTACGAATACTTCTGAATCCATGGGTATTACTCATACTGCTGATTGTATTATTGGCTTGATCTCATCTGAAGAACTCGACAACCTTGGTCAATTAATGTTTAAACAATTGAAAAATCGTTGGGGTGATTTGAATTATTTCCGCCGATTTGTTGTTGGTATTGACCGTGCTAAAATGAAACTGTATGACCTTGAGGATTATGCTCAGACAAGTATTAGCCAAGACACCGCTAATACAACACCACAACAACCAAGATCTTTTGATGATGCACCTGTATTTGATAAAGGCAATTTTGGTAAAAGTAAAAAGAAATTATTTGACTCAGGAGATTTAATGTAATGGCTTATGTTGTGACTCAAAAAGATAAACGTTGGCAGTTATACAATACGGAAAGTGACGAATGGATTGAAATAAATGTTAGTAAACGTGAGGCTAACAAGATGGCTCGTCGCCTAAACCTTGGGTCAGGTTTCTATCAATCACCTGTACCTTCCTTTTTTCAGAAATATAACAATTCAGCAGAATTATAAATAGTTTTAAATCAACACAGCGGAGCTTAATATGTTACGGTTTAAGACATTTATAAATGAGAAAAAAGATCCTGAAGCAAAGGAAAAGATGCACCTTGCGCACTTTAATGACGAAGTAAATCGTGTTAAAAAAGAAACAGGCAAGGACCATGTGGTATTACATCATAATAACAAAAAGCATCAAATTACCCATGCCGAAAAGGTTAGTGGTACACCGAAAGCCGATTTTAAACTACACGATAAAAAAGGCAATCACGTTTACGTTTCTCATAAGGATTATAAAGGTTCAGGTGATGCTGCTAAATCGTACAATCAATTAGGTGGTGTTTCAAAGTTTAAAGATCATCCCGCGGTTAAAAAATTCCAAAAAGCTATTGAAAAAGATCATGGTGGTACTGCCGAAGGAAAAGGCACTATTTCTATGCATCTCGACAATAAAAACAAACAACACCATGACCTAGTTAAAAAGGCATTGTTTGGTAAAGATCACGGCGGTAAGCACGGCAATGATGCGTGTCATAGTTTGATTCAAGGGCATATGAATTTGAAAAAGCATAAAGATGGGCATCATATTGACGCTCACCATATTATGCACCATGACGAGCCAATTAAACACGACTATCATATCTTTGCAAGAACAGCAAAAAGTGGTAGCTCAAAAAGAAACGATTTGGGACTAAAGCATACTCGTGTCGGCATTGGTATGAAAGCCGGGCGTAAAATATCTCACGAAGTTAAGTAATGAAAAAATTTAGTACATTATTAAACGAGGCTAAAAACCTGCATATGACCCATGCGGAAGATGCGGTTATTGACGGCGGTGTTATGGGAACACGTAACGTCATTAATCATCTACGAGATATACGGGATATGCTTGGCGGCACATCAAAATCAGCGGTTAACATTAGTGTTAAGTGGGATGGCGCACCTGCTGTATTTGCAGGTACTGACCCGAGTGATGGTAAATTCTTTGTTGCCAAAAAAGGTATATTCAATAAGAACCCAAAAGTATATAAAACGCATGCTGAAATTGATGCGGATACAAGTGGTGAACTTGCAGTAAAATTAAAACTTGCTCTTGATGAGTTTTCAAAACTCGGTATCAAAGGTGTAGTACAAGGTGATTTTTTATATGAAAGAAGTGATATTAAAGAAGATACGATTGATGGAGAACCGCATATTACTTTCCATCCTAATACGATTGTTTATGCGGTACCAAAGTCGTCAGCCCTTGCTAAAGAAATACTCGGATCCAAGGTCGGTGTGGTCTGGCATACAGTCTATCGAGGAGAATCATTTGAAACAATGTCAGCAAGTTTTGGAGAGGAGATTGCATCTGGACTCAAAAAGGTAAAATCCTGTTGGAGTGTTGATGCGGTATTCCGAGATCAATCAGGTACAGCTAATATGACAAAAGCTGAAACCGATGCAGTAACACTTGCGCTATCAAACGCAGGTAAGTTATTCCGTATGGTACCGAAAAAGACATTAGATGATGTTGCTAATAACGAAGATATCAATAAAAGATTAAACGTATATATTAATTCAAAGGTTCGTGAAGGACAGCGGGTTGGTAAACCTAAAGCTTTCATTAAAGGATTTGAGAAATATATGAATACTTATTTTGATAAAGAAATCGCTGAAAAGAAATCACCTAAGGGTAAAGCGGCATGGCAAGGTAAAAAAGATGTTGCTATGAAGTTCTTTAAAACAAACAAATCAAAAGATCTTGAGAATATGTTTACAATGTATAATCACATCGTAGACGCAAAGCACCTTATTGTTAAAAAGCTTAACATGGTAGGTGGATTAAGAACCTTACTCAAAACGAGTAAAGGATATGAAGTAACAGGTCAAGAAGGGTTTGTCGCTATTGATAGGTATGGCAAAAACGCATTAAAACTTGTTGACAGATTAGAATTTAGTAAAGCTAATTTCTCAGACAAGTATATCAAAGGGTGGACAAAATAATGGCATGGGTTGACGTACCAGGATCACCAACAGTTTTAGTAAGTGGAACACCTACTGCGATTTGGCAATACGGTAACGCGCCATTAGCTGGTGAATACTATGAAGATGCAAATGGAACTGTTACAAATGGTATCAGATCTTTCACACCTCCAGGCGGCAATACACAAGAAACATATGTAAAGTGTCGTAAGGTTCAGCCAGCCGCAGGAGGAAAAATTTATACTGATTCCAACACGAACGGCCCTTGGTCTGAACTATCTAAAAACTATTTTGACACGAGGATTTAACAGATGGCTATTTGGAACAAACTAACTCAAGCTTTTTTACAAGGTAATAAAACTTTATTTGAAGCATTTGTTCTAGCAGATAAAGACGGCAATATTATCAACACATTTGGTTCGGCGTCTAATATTCCAATTGCTGCGGGGCAAGTAGATGGATATTCTCATATCAACAAGTTCGCTCATACAGGTGACGATATTAATGGTACGACTACTATTTGGGATGGTTCAAATGGTGTATATACTTGGCCAACCGCAGCGGGTGTAGTAACAGTTGCTTCTTCGTCTCAAAGCGGTGAGACAGTTGTTGTTGAAGGACTTGACGTAAATTATAATATCGTATCAGAAGAAACAACAATTGGTGGAACAACCACCGCAGAATTTTATCGTATCTACCGTGCTTATATGACAGGCGATCAAAATGAGAATGATGTTACCTTCTCAATTGGTGGAACTACATACGCTATTATATTAGCAGACAACGGTCAAACTTTGATGAGTACCTATACAGTTCCTGCCGGTAAGACGGCGTATTTGATGCAATTGACTTGTACAATGGATAAAACAAATGCTCCAACATACTTTAGATTAATGTCACGTCCAGTAGATAATGGAACTGCATTTAATATTAAATCACAGCTTGGATCACAAGGTGGTAATCCAGTAAACTTTGAATATGCTGTACCTCTTAGGTTTCCAGAAAAAACTGACATTAAAGTTGATGTTATCACTGTCGGTTCAGTAGGTTGTGGTGCAACTTACGATTTAATATTAGTAGACAATCCTATTCCATAAGACAATTTGTCACTGTTGTCTAAACCGAATAACGGCTATTCCAAATTGGTAACCCTTATTTACCTATTTTCCTAATAAATATATTTGTAAAAAGGATTAAACCTAGGCATACGGTCTAGGATCGGATCATACAACATACACATATATTAGAGGAAACGGAAATGACACAAGCAATCCTTATGGCCCACAGCTACTCAACGAGGGCAATTGAAACTATCATTGAAGCATACAGAACTTTCAAACAAGAGAGAGCTGCAAAGAAAATAGCTAAACAAACCATCAAAGAATTATCTAAATTAACTGATAAAGAGTTAAACGATATTGGTCTCAGTAGAGGTGATATTTGGTACATTGCTCATAATCAAAACGATAATTTGAGAGGGTGGGTTTAATGACAACTTTAGTAGCAAACTATGTCTTTTCGCCCTTGTCGGGTTTGTGGTCTTCACTAGATCGTTATTCGCAAATGATTGGCTACAGCCGAGCGGCAGCGGAGCTCGCAAGAATGGGTATGATAGAGGAATCGAAACGTTGTATGATGGAAATCGGGAGATTGCAAAATGACCGGTGATATCGCAACAATGGGTGCCTTAATTGGCGCAGGGCTAGCAACATTCGGAATGGGTGGCGCTGCCATCGGAGTAGGAATGATTGTTGGTAGTGTACTAAAAGTAATGCCTAAGAAACCAGATACAGGTACAATGTTTGTTGGTATTGCGTTTGCTGAAGCATTAGGAATCTTCGCATTTCTCGTAGCGCTTTTGCTAATGTTTGCCGTTGTCTAAATGGGGCCAACAACACCTTCGGCTGAGATAGTCGATAAGGTTGGTTTTTACGCTTTCTTTGTAATGACACTTTTAACTGTAGTGTGTATTGCATTTGGATTTTTTGCGGTAATTCAAAAGTTTAAACAACCTAATTGGTCCGAAGCTTGCATTGAGGCAGGCGGAGTTCCAGTCAAATTAGCTAAGTCAACATTCGACTGTAAAGTAATATAAATAAAAAGGTGTTCATTAGTTGGGCACCTTTCATCATTTTAAAGGTTATATTATGCCAGTCTTTACAGTTGAAATCAACAATAAAGTAGTTGAGTTTACGCATATACCAAAATGCGGCGGTACATCCGCAAAATGTATGATGCTTGAAGCATCAGGATTTGATTGGAGAAACTCCCCGGCAAATGATTGGGGATTGCCAATAAGCCAAAGAAAACATCAAAAACAAAATAACAAATTCATGGATCGGCATGGAAAAGGTAAATTTGGTAACGTAGATTATCGGTTTACTATTATCCGTGATCCTATTAAAAGACTTGTGTCTTGTTATACAAACCGAGTGTTATTTTATAATAAGATGAGAAATCGTGGGTGGGATAATTTTGTTGATAACTTAGGTAACTATGCAGCAGGTGATATTTCTCACCATTCTTTTCCAATGACGTATTGGCTAGGTAACGATCCTAACCGATATGATAAGATCTTTACAGTATCACAGGTTAGCACAGATATGCGTGAATGGTTATCAGAAATTGCAAACACTGATGTACCTGCGCTGCAGCGACAAGATGGTGGTAGAGAAAAACAAAGTAAAATTGTTATTACTAAAGATCAGATAACAAGAATTAAAAAATACTATAAAAATGATTATGAGAATTGGTGGAATGATAAGGTTGTTCCACAGGAGTTTGTATAATGTATATCCCAGAAATCAATACTTATTTTGTCCATGTTCCTAAAGCAGGTGGAACAAGTGTTGAATTATTCTTTCTTCGTAATGTATGTGGTTATCCTGACTTTCAAGAAAGAAATATGTTTCGGCAATTTATAACAAAATACGGTGGGCGAATAAATGCCTCACGGTATCATTTTGGACAACCAACACCTGAAATATTACCTACTGGTGAAACACAGCATTTATCAGCATGGCAATTGAAAGCTTGGAATGATAAAGCCTTCACAGGATCTAAATATACATTTGCATTTGTCCGAAATCCTTTTCATAAATTTGTATCTGAGGTTATTTGGAAGCGTGAAAGGCTACCTGGTAAAGTAAATATGACATTTGAACAGCAGATTAGAGCTATGGAAATGGAATATCAGCGGAATAATATGAAAATACGTACTCCGCATAATGCACCGCAATGGAAGTTTGTATATGATGAAAAAGATAATCTTATTGTTGATGATGTATTTAGACTCGAGGAAATGGATAAAGCACAAAAGGTTATATCGGAAAAACTCGGCATACCTATAAACTTTGGGCATGAAAATAGAACAGCACGAAAAGATTATAAAGAATATTTGAATGCCAATTTAGTAAAACAACTTAAACCGTTAATTCAAAAAGATATGGAAGTATTCGGTTATGATTAAAACATTATGGATATATTGGAATACAGGAATTAAAGCAGCACCTCCAATTGTTCATAAATGCGTTGACAGTTGGAAACACCATAATCCTACATGGAAAATAGTATTACTTGATAATACAAATCTTAGGGATTATTACAAAGGCACGCAAAATGGGCGTAGCATTCAGGCATGGTCTGATGTTGTTCGCATTAACTTACTTAAAGAATACGGCGGAGTATGGGTAGATGCAACCGTTGCTTGTAATAAACCACTTGATAGTTGGTTACCTGCTCATGCTAAAACCGGTTTCTTTGCGTTCCGAAAACCAAAACCTGATACCGAAGTTGCAAGTTGGTTTCTATATGCTGATAAAGATAATTGCATTGTGGATCGGTGGAAATTATTGGTTGATGAATATTGGAAGAACCGCCCAAATATGGATTATCTGTGGTTTCATGGTTTATTTAATAATGTATTAGAAGACCCTGCTTGTCAGACAATGTGGAACAAAACTAAACCATGGCTGGCTAATCATAAACCGCTTCCTGAAACACCTGACAACCCACATTGGTTTACACCATATAATGCCAGCCGATGGACAAAAATAAGAAAACAAGGATTGCCATTAACAGGACCTTGTTATAAATTAGCACATGGAACATCTAGGAGAATGATCCAAGAACCTACTATTATGAGGATATTTAATTATGAAAGTAAATAAGTATTATATAATTTATACTAATGATAACCTATCAAAACAATACGCAAATGATGCTGCCGAGCAATGTAAAAAGCTTGGAGTAAATTATGAGTTATACGAAGGATGGAAACCACAAGGTGGTCCTGGTCAAATGTGGAGAAAGTTTACCGCTGAAACAGGAATTCCAATCAAATCATTTAAAAGAATGATGGTTGGTGCTCATGGTTGTATGGCTTCTCATTTACAATTATGGCAAAGGATTGTTCAGAATAAAGAATGTGCTGTTATATTAGAACACGATGGGATGATGCTTCATAAAGTAAAGTTGGATATTCCTGATAACAAAATCGTTGCGTTAGGATACAAATATAGAGAATGGGAAAACTATGACTATAAAACCGCAGGTCAACCCGAAAGAATTAAAGATGTGAAATTTCATCCAGGTTCTCATGCGTATGCTATTACACACATTACCGCGCAGAAAATGATTGATGAAGTAACAAAGGTAGGTGTTACCGAGGCAATTGATAATCGTTGGTTTATGAGCAGTCGGAAAAATTTTACTAAAATACCAATGGCTATTTGTGATCCTATAGCAGCAATTGGGTGGTTAAGATTATCAACTATTCAGAAATATAGTGCCACTCATAATAATCATGCCGAAATGTTAGAATCTTTTAAGAACAACTTTAAAGGTCAGCTAAAGGAATCAATCGTTATACCCAAAGGGTCTGTAAATATTATAAATAGAAACAAAATCAGAGAATAGAGGTATCTTATGGCAGACGAAAGCAATAAGGACAAAAAGAAAAAGGTTAAGGGATTTAAAGAATTTGATCCTGGAAACTATATTGATATTGAACCTACTATCAATGAAGCAAAAGTAGGCGAGGTTGTTATTTCTTGGGGACGTATGAACCCTATTACAACTGGGCACGAAAAACTTATCAATAGAGTTTTAAATGTAGCAAAATCAAAGAATGCTATTCCTGCTGTATTTTTAACACATTCTCAAGATAAAACAAAAAATCCATTGTCATATAATGATAAGATCAAATATGCCGAGGTAGCATTTGGTAAAATCATTAAAAGATCAACTGCCAAGACAATCATTCAATTAATGCAGCAGTTACAAAAGAAATTTAAAAAGGTAACTCTCGTTGTTGGTTCTGACCGATATAAAGAGATGGATACATTGCTTAACAAATACAATGGTAAAGAATATAAATTTGATGAAATAGAAGTTGTATCCGCAGGTGCTAGAGATCCTGACGCTGAAGGTGTTAAAGGAATGTCAGCATCAAAAATGCGTGAGTATGCTGTTTCAGATAATATCAAAAAGTTTACTACAGGATTACCTAGTAAGCTAAAAACAAGCGCGGCCGACATTATGGCCAGCATTAAAAAGGGAATGGGAATGTCGGAAGAATATAACGAAGATAACTTTATCGAAGAAGATGAATTAGACGAAGCTTTGACTCGACAGCAGCGTATTAAACGCGGCCGTCAAATGCGAAGAATGCGTGTTAAAATGAAACGAGGTCGGGAAAAGGCAAAGCGGCGCCGTGCCAATATTGATGTTTTGAAAAGAAGATCAAGAAAAGCAGCACGTAATATAATTAAAAAGCGTCTTGCTGGTAATAAACGATATGCTGATATGGAGCCTGCGGAAAAGGAACGTATTGATAAACGCATTGAAAAGATTTCAAAACAACGTATTGATAACCTGGCAATTAAATTGTTACCTTCTGTTAAAAAGAAAGAACGTGAGAGATTACAAGCACGTCATAATAAGAATGAGTCTGTTGATCTGAATGAGATGTGGGGTGCATATGTAACTAAGCGACCACATATGCTTATGGATAAAAACAACAAACCAAAGTTTGATAAACGGTTTAAGATGTTTAAACCTAAACAAGTTACAGAGATGAATGAGTTTGATATTGAAGATATCGTTGAACTTATGGAATCAGTTGAAAAATTTACCGAAACAACAGGTAAATATTACACAGGTGTTGCTAAAAATAAGAAAGATGACCGTGAAGATCATTTTGAACGTAATGCTAAAAAGGCTGATGATGATCCTTCAGCATATAGGCCAGCACCAGGTGATAAAGAAGCAAAGACAAAAGAATCAAAGCATACAAAAAAAGCACGAGCGATGGGTTACACTGAAGAATTTGATTTCTTAGGTGAAGATGCCGCAGGTAAATCATTAGCTGATAAAGCAAAGAAATCTGACATGCCTGCAGGGATTTTACGTAAAGTATATAACCGTGGTGTTGCCGCATGGAAAACAGGTCACCGCCCAGGAACAACACCTGAACAATGGGGACATGCTCGAGTAAATTCATTTATTACTAAATCCTCTGGTACATGGGGTAAGGCTGATAAAGACCTTGCTGCAAAGGTTAATGAATCAGTAGAAACAGTTAATGAAGTTAGGAGAAACGCTATGGCTGCCAAGCCTAAGAACACTAAAGCAGAACGTGAGAGTAGACTAGCACAGAATATGAAAAAATTAAAGGATATGCGTAAATCTGATAAGTCTTGGGGTAAATCAAGCGCATTTGATTATCACGAGGAAGTAGAACTTGACGAATTAACAGCAGCTGAGAAAAAGCTAGTAAATCAAATGTATGATAAAAAAGGCAACCTCACACCACATGGTAAAAAAGTAATGAACCACGGTAAGAAAAAAGGTGATAAAGGTTTTGTTGAATCGTTAGATGATAAGTTTGAAGCATTCATCTCACTTAATGAAGCCGCAACGCCTCAAATGAAAAAGGCAGCTGCAAGTATCGAAGCATATGCAAAGAAAAGCGGTGGCATTGATAAAGCAGACTTTATGAAAGCAGCAAAGATGCTATCATCTGGTAATGCTGGTATAAAATTCGTTAAATTTGTAGATGATCTTGATACAGAACCACGCGAATGGTTAATCACTAATCTTGCTAAGACTATGGGTAAACAAACAGTTGAAAAAATGTTTAAAGTTAAAATCCGTGAAGAAGTAGAACTAGATGAAGCCGAAATGAGCCTATATGATAAAATAAAGGCAGCAAGAGCAAACCCATCACCAGACAAGCCTGCAAGAGGTCGTGGATCAAAAAATCGTAATCCAAAAACTTATGACCCACGCAAAGCACTAGACAAAGAAGATGATCGTCTTCAAGGTATGGTAAAGAAAAAATTGAAAAAAGAAGAGTTTGAACTTGATGAAGATCTTACACACCAGACAGTAAAGCCACCGAATCATACTAAAAAGTTTTCTGGGAAAGATTCTCGTGACACACAAGACACATCGGCGAATGAGTGGGATGCGCCAGGTAATAAGCGTCATACTGTAACGAGTAGTCAAGCAGATGCTCATGATAAAACTGCTGCACATCACAATGAGGTTGCGGATGCTCATACAAAGGCAGGCGAAAAATCTTCTAGTCCAACTTTACAAAGATTGCATCACCAAGCCTCAGTCCATCATAAGAAGGCAGCAGAAGCACACTTTAATGCTTCTCATTCTAGTTCAGGTGCAGATAAAGATGGTTCTATTCAAAAAAAGGCAAAGGATCTGCATATGGCATACCATCTAACTATGCATGCTAACAAGATGTCTCAAGAAGTAAGAAATAAGGGTTCTAAAGCAAAGCGTATCCTTGAAGAAGTAGAAGAGCTTGATGAAGATGCTAAAATGAAAAAGCAATCTGATGATAACCTAAAAAGTTTACATAAGCAATTCAAAGGTCAAGATCAAAAAATGCCATCAACTCAGCATATGATGAAGCGTATCACTAAAGAAATGAAACGCCGTAATATGGGTGAGTCTGAAGAAGCAGCAAAGTTAGCATCTGTTGCTAACGGTGGTGTTCAGGATAAAGAAGATAAATTTAGAAATGCATTAAACCGTGTTCGTAATAAAAAATCAATGAAAGATGAAAGCTCTTGTGGATCATCAAAGAAAAGAAATGAAGAAGCTGGCGCAGGCGAAGAAGGTACAGCTAAATTAGTTAAAAGACTAAAGAAGGATACACCTAATGCATAGCTTCAAGCAACATTTGGAAGCATGCTGGTCTGATTACAAACAGGTTGGCATGAAGAAAAAAGGTGACAAGATGGTACCTAATTGTGTACCAAAGAATGAAAGTATTCCACCTGAAGTTGTGGGTGCGGCAATTGCTGCTCCTATGGTTGCACAAGGTATTAAGCATACCGCAAAAGGTGTTGCCAAAGCAGTTAAAGGTGCTATTAAGGCACGTAGAGCTATTAAGAATGCAGGTCAACGAATTGCTGATAAGGTAGTAAAATGAAAACATTTAAACAATATATCTTTGCTGAGCATACACAATGTGGAACACCTGATTGTTGTGGTGAATGTGATACCGCCGTTACCGAAGGCTCAGAAACCTGGGAAGCTGGATATAAGCGCCGTGTTGTAAAAACAACTGATCCTGACCATAAAGAGGCAGGACATAATTGGCGTATTAAAGGTAAAGATAAATCTCATCTTACTATTAAATTATATAAAGAAAAGCCTTCACAACAAGAATTCAATAAACAAATGAAAAGAGTTGCAGGACACGAGTTCGGATGAAAAGCTTTAAGCAATATATTTCTGAAGGTATCATGGTTAAACTGATTCGTGGTAAAGGCCAGGATACTTTAAAAATGAAAGACACTAAAGAAAAGAGTTGGGTTGAATTACGCGGCAAACCTAATTTTGAAACTAAATATGATAAAAGGGATCCGTTACATAAAGCAATTACGGCGCTAGGTAAATCGGCAAGCATATCTGATTTTATGAATGGTGATGAAGTAAGTATAAATCCAAACCATCCTGACGGTAAGAAAGCGTTGGCAACTATAAAGAAGTTAATGAAATGAAAACATTTAAACAACATATGGAAGCAACATACCAAGGTAAAGAGGTTAAGTTAAACAAACCTATGGCGGGTGATGTTGCTAAATCAAAAGTATTCGTTGATCCTGATGGCGACGGTGTTGCTAAAAAAGTTAATTTTGGTGACAAGAATATGACAATTAAAAAGCATATTCCAGGTCGACGTAAATCTTTTAGAGCAAGACATAATTGCGATAATCCTGGGCCAAAAGATAAGGCACGATATTGGTCTTGTAAAGCCTGGTAAATATTATAAATAAAACAAACAGCAAATAGAGAAGTAATATGTATAGTTTTTCAGAACATAGTCTTATTGAACACGTTGAGGCACATCTCATTGAGAATGATCTTGTACTTGATAATATAGATGACGAACAACTTGACGAAATCATCGGTATGGCCGCAAAGGCTGTAGGGGCAGTTGCTAAGGTAGGTGCAAAAGGTGTTCGACGAGCATTAACAAATAAACAAGGTCAATTCCGTTTATCAACTGCTGGGCGTAATACGGCACGTGCTAATAAAGCAAAACGTATTAATGATAGAGCAAATGCTATCCGTGATAGAAAAACCACAAAGGCGAATATTGACAAGGCCAGAGAAAACTTACGCAAAGCAAGAGAGGGAAAATAAAATGGACACGAATACAGTTAGAGAAGCAATTATTGATGCCCTCGGTCGAGTAGGTGAACTCGACGAAAAGAAAATGGATCCAGTGGGGCAGGCTGACGCAGATATTGATAACGATGGAGACGTTGATAATTCAGATGAATATCTTCACAAACGTCGCAAAGCTATCAAAAAGGCTATGAAAGAAGAGCAAGAAGCTCGCTTAAATGAAGCAACAGCTATGACTGCTGGGCCAAAAGGTAGCTTAGGCGGAATTGGTAAAAAACCATCTATGCCTGCTCCTGGAGATAGTAAAAGAACTATTAATGCTCCAAAAGGAACCGCACGTCATCATGCCGATATGGCAGCAAAACATCAGCAGTCAGCTGAGCATCACGGAAGAAGAGCATCTGAACATGAGGATGAAGGAAATGATGATAAAGCAGATCATCATTATGATAAAATGCAACATCACGATAATGCGGCTGATGCGCATCAGCATGCACAAGATATGATTAAGAAACACGGTTCCGATCATCCTGAAGCTCAAAAAGCATCTAAAGAAGCTAATAAGCATAAATTATCATAAGAATAAATAAGAAACCCAAATAAGGAGATAAAAACAAATGGCACTTTGGGGAAAAACCGACACATTAGCAGATGTTCCAAAATGGTTGGAAGACGACGCTAATAATACAAACAAATCAAATGATCGCGACAACGCGGTGTTTGTTGACCTTACAGAAGCTGGAATTGCAGCTAACCGTGCAAAAGGTTTGACAGGTCCGGGCTGGTGGTTGTACCACACATCAAATGGCCGTCATTATGCAGAATGCTTAGTACCAATGAAAGTATCCGCTGCTGATGCAGGCGACTTAGGTATCACAGGCGATACGGCTGTTGAAGACTTAATTGTAGCTGATACTTAATACAAATTAATTTATTATGAAATTGACAGAATCAACCTTTCTTATATATGCAGCGAAAAGTTATGAAAACCCTCAATGTTCAGATGTTTCTGAATTTGAAGAAGATTTAAAACGTTTTCAGTATTTGCGTAAACTTTTTGGAAGATACAGACAAGACGATGATTTAAAAGAGAGGTTGATTCTAAACCACTTGATAATTATATACAATGTTTTTGGACCTGAAGCTACCGATATGCTGTTTATGAAATTGCACGAATACCACGAGTTTTTAAAACCATTTGTAGAGTATTTAAACTTTATGCCACAAATGATTCAATATGGTGATGTGGTTTTAAATAAAGATAATATCGTTTCAGACAAAGTTATAGAAGAAAAACTTAAAGGAATTTGACCTATGGTCGTTGATCTATTTTTAGTATATCAATTTGTCAGAAGATTAGCAACACCATTTAATAAATGGGAAGCTTATGAACAAGGTATAATTGATGATAAAGGCAATATCCTTATAAAGAAAAAAGACCGAGATGCCAAACAAAGAAAGGCGTTTGGTGTCTTTGATATTATGGTTGCTAATATGAAGAAGTTACTTGCTAAGGTACCAGGAGGTAGTTCTAGACTAGCGTCATATGCTGCAGCTCTTTACTTAATTAGAGAACATAAAGCTTTTACAGATGATTCTGAATTAGAAACATTAACTGAAGAACAGATTAATGAAAGCATAGATTTATTTTGTATTGGTTATAACCATTATACCACACTTTCAGAAGATGTCAAGGGTTTTTTTGACGAATCGTTAAATGAAGCCCGTAAAGTACAACCTCCCAGATGGAAAAAGGCTGGACCAAATGGTGAGAAAGAAATTACTTTCCCAACTGGTCGCCGTTTCAAAATCGAAAAACAACTTGACCAAGACGAACGCCATAAAGGTGAATGGAAAGTTATGGAATGGGATAAACGCTCACGTGATTGGGAATGGCACGAAACATTTAGCCCACAATGGTATGCGAAAGAGAAAGTAATGGAAATGGGTAAATATGACTCCAAAGGTAAAAAGGTTGTTGAGTCGGCTACTAATATGCGCGCTTTAAAACTTATCAATAAAATTAAAAAGTCTGGTGTTGTTAAATCCGGATCAATGTCAAATAAGGTTGATACAAAACCAGAAATCGAAGAAGATGCTCCAGCAAATAACGTAAGCGGTGGTAACATTGCAGGTATGGATGGCGGTCATATGTCAAAAGCCGGTCAAAAGAAATGGACATCAGGTAATAAATCAGACAAGAAAAAAAGATTAAGAGATATTATGGGAGTACCTAAACAATGATTACATTAGAACAATTTACTGCAATGATTCCAAAGAATAAAAATCCTGAAGCGTGGTATGACGCTGCGGTGCCTGCATTTGAAAAATACGATATTACTACAACAAATCGAATCGCAGGGTTTATGGCACAATGTGCTCACGAGTCATTAGACTTTACTCGTTTAGAAGAAAATTTAAATTATAGCGAAAAAGCGCTCAACTCAGTCTTTGGCCGTTATTTCGGAAAGGGCAAAAGAGATGCTAAAGAATATGCTAGAAATCCTGAAAAAATTGCAAACTACGTTTATCAAGATGAATTCAGAAGTAAACGAGGCGCAATGGGAAATGTGGAAGATGGCGATGGTTGGAGATTCCGCGGCAGGGGTATTAAGCAGCTCACTGGCCGTAATAATTATACAGCATTCGGCAAGACTGTAGGTATGACTGCTGAAGAAGCAGCAGACTATGTTGCAACCGAACGAGGAGCTCTCGAGTCAGCTTGTTGGTTCTGGGCAACAAACAAACTTGACAAATGGGCCGACAATGGTGACATCAAAGGATTAACCAAAAAGATTAATGGTGGTACTATTGGACTTGAAGATCGTACACGTCGTTGGGAAGAAGCGTTAGCTATTCTTGGTGGAGAAATCCCAACACCTAAAAAGGAAGCTGCATCAACAGGAAGTCGTACATTACGCAAAGGTATGAAAGGCGACGATGTTGCTGCAATGCAGAAAGCTTTAGGTATTACTGCAGATGGAGACTTTGGTTTCGGTACGCTAACATCAGTTAAAAAATGGCAAAAACTTAATGGCCTAGTTGCTGACGGTATCGTTGGTCCTGCAACCCAAGCCAAAATGTTTAAATAATATAAATAGACTATACAAACCCAATAGGAGATAAAAAAATGTCTTTAGAAAAAATCGCACAATTGGCTCTCGAAAATAAGCCATTAGAAATGAAAGAAGCGTTCGAAGAAGAAATGCAATTGCGCATCCAAGCTGCTTTAGAAGAAAAGTATAAAAAAGCTATGAAAGCTGAAGCGGATGACGAAGATGAAGATGACGACGAGGACGACGAAGACGAGGATGATGACGAAGACGAAGATGAGGATAAAAAATAATTAGCTATGGCTAAATTATATCTTTTAGTCATTGTACTAGGTATCGTTGGTGGTGTAGGGTATGGGGCTAAAAATTATTATGAATGGTCCCAGGCGACTATTACCACTCTTCGTGAAAATAACGTTAAATTAGTATCTGCAACTGAAACTCTGCAAAATACAGTAGACACAATGGTTGCAGATGCTAAACGTAACGAAGAGCTCAATCAAAACCTTACCAAACAATTAGCCGAATCACGCGAGTATCTTAATACTTTGCGGAACAAATTCGCGCGCATTGATTTAACTATGGAAGCCTTACAGGATCCTGATAACTTAGAGGAAAGGGTACAGCGTGCAGTTGATAGACTTATCCAAGACATCGCTGAAGATACTACTGCTCCTGGTGACGAGTCTAGCACTGACAGCGTGCGGACTGAGGACACCGGAACCGACAGTAGTAGTTCAGACTGAATATCAAAAACAAAATATTCCAATTCAAGCTAGACCTCCTAAGGTAGAGTTTCCACCTGTTGAGTGGAGCGTTATTACTGAAGAAAATATTGATGAAAAAATGGAAGAACTTAAAGGTCAAACTGGTAACTTTGTAGTTTTTGCTGTTGGTCCTAAAGGATACGAAAATCTTGCTATTGGTATCGGTGAGCTGCGTCGTTATATTAATGAACAAAAAGCAATAATTCTTTACTATGAGGAAGCTTTAAAAGAATAAATATTGACAATACTATAGTTTTGTGATACATACAAAGGGAGCATAGTTTGTTTCCTTTTTTTTATTTAATCATAAAAAAGGCTGGGGACATTGGCAGGATCTAATTGGGAAACAGATATCGCCCTAATAAAATCGGATATCAAACAAATACAAAAATTCTTTAACAGAGTTGAAGATTCTATGGACATGATGGCAGAACTGTCTAAAAACGTTGCTGTTCAAAATGAAGTGCTAGATAACACTAAAGATAAATTAGAAGTCGTAGAAAAACTTTGCGAAGAAACGAAAAAAACTGACGAATTGAGAATGAATGTTCTTTCAGATCGGCTTGAAGAGTATAGACGATCTTCAAGAGATGATCATCAACGTTTAGCAGATCATAACGCTGATAAACGAACCGCTAATGTAAAAGAAATATTAGACAGAATTGACCGCATGGAAACAGCTGTACATCAAAGAATTAACGACCAACAAAAAAAGATTAATCATCTTGAGAACTGGCGTTATTATATGATGGGTATTGGTTTTGTAATTATATTATTGGTGGCAAGAATTAACTGGCCTTCACTTTTCGGTTGACATTATAACACTTAGGTGTTATTATAATCTTATAATCAATGTGGAACTTTATATATTATGGTAGATTTTGTAGACATTCAATATGCGCAGATGTTATCCGGGCGACTTGATAACTTCAAGATACGCAATACGAATCCGTATAAAATTAATTTTCGGTGTCCTATTTGTGGTGATTCGCAAAAGAGCCGATCTAAGGCCCGTGGATGGCTGTTAGAACGTGACAATAAGTTTTCCTATTATTGTCATAATTGCGGTGCTTCTCAGGGCTTCTCTTACTTTCTAAAGGGGCAAGACCAACAATTATATAATGATTATATTGCAGATAAGTTTGTTGGTAAAGCTAATAATACTATCAAGTCAACCACTGATGATAATCAATTTAAGACTAAGTCGCCAACCTTTAATCAGAAAAACCCACTATTAAAAATTAAAAAAGTAAGTCAGCTTAAACACGACCATCCTATTAAAAGGTATATTGAAAAGCGCAAAATACCTCCGCAACATCATTACCGTTTATATTATGCTAAGAAATTTAAAACATGGATTAATGAAATAATTCCAAATAAGTTTCCTAATGTCGGCAAAGATGAGCCTCGTTTAGTAATACCTTTTATGGATGAAAATGGAAAGTGCTTTGGTGTCTCTGCGCGTGGATTTGATCCTAACGGAATTAGATATATAACTATAATGTTTGAAGAAAGGCCAAAGATTTTTGGACTTGACAAAGTTGACTTCTCACAACCTTACTATATTGTTGAAGGCGCCATAGATAGTTTCTTTATTGAAAATGCTATATCTATGAATGGTGCTGAAGGTAATGGCAATTCAGCAGATGAAAATGCGATATATGTATTTGATGCAGAGCCACGCAATAAAGAAATATGTGCGCGCATGGAAAAAGTAATCAAAGCCGGTTATAAAATTTGTATATGGCCTGATAACGTTCCTGCAAAAGACATTAATGACATCTATCTAAAAGGATACGATCCAGAAAAAATGATAGAAGAAAATATTTACCAAGGTTTGGTAGCAGAATTGAAACTTAGCGCCTGGCGCAAATCATAAGGAAATTAAAAAATGAAAATTAAATTGATTGGTTATACTCAACCTGTTGCCGGTGAGTTTATTGGTTTAGACGATGTACAAGACTTGATTGCATATTGTGCGCGCGTTTCAAACCCAACAAATCAGTTAAACCAAGAAACAGCGCCTAAGCTGTTAGCTTACCTTGCTAAGCATGCTCATTGGTCTCCATTTGAAATGGCTAATGCTACCATGGAAATTGAAACAACACGAGACATTGCACGTCAAATGCTGCGCCACCGTTCATTTGCATTCCAAGAGTTTAGCCAACGATATGCAGATCCTGCTCTTATGGGTAAACAATTTGTGTTGCGTGAAGCACGACTGCAGGATACTAAAAATCGCC